>JGI26086J50260_1000412_pt1 | contig 27608 bp, 24 predicted proteins | sample SaaInl3SG_22_DNA_FD_50260 | JGI IMG/M metagenome (IMG submission 50260)
AGTCTAAAGATGCATCTAAAACTCGACCACGATTCCCGAAGATGCAACGGCACATTGCGTATCACGGGGTCTAAAAGTGAAACCAATCGCCTTCTTCTCTTGCAGGCTCTTTTTCGAGGATTTGAAATTGAAAATGTTTCCAATTCTGATGACAGCAAGGTCATGCAAGAAGCCTTAACCACTTCTTCTGGTCGAATAGACATTCATCATGCAGGGACTGCTATGCGTTTTTTGACTGCATATTTTTCCCAACTTGAAGGGAGAGAAGTCGTACTGACAGGTTCTACTCGTATGCAGGAACGTCCCATTAAAATCTTAGTAGAGGCATTGCGCAGCTTGGGCGCCTCCATTCAGTATGAAAAAGAGGAAGGCTATCCTCCCTTGCGTATCCAAGGGAAAAAACTAAAAGGCGGAGCGGTTCATCTCCCCGCTGATGTCAGTAGTCAGTACATCTCTGCACTGTTGCTTTTAGGTCCTGTTTTAGAGCAGGGGGTCGAATTATACCTCGAAGGAAAAATAACTTCAGTCCCCTATATCAAAATGACCTTAGCCTTGTTGAATAATTTTGGGGTATCCACTGCATTTCAAGGACAACACATCCGGGTGGAGCACCAGTCCCAACCAAAGAAAACGCTTCAAGTAGTCGAGTCGGATTGGAGTTCGGCATCCTACTTTTTTAGTATTGCAGCCCTTTCTGAGGAGGCGACAATTCACTTGGAAAGTTATAAACCGGAAAGTCTCCAAGGCGATTCCGTATTGCGATCCATCTACAAAGAGCTCGGGATAAATTCCCGTTTTGAAGGCCATCGATTGATTTTAACTAAAGAAAAAATCAAACTTCCTGAACGAATTCAATGGGACCTTTCCGAGGCCCCTGACATTGCACAAACTATTGCGGTAAGTTGTTACGGCTTGGGAATTGGATGTGATTTAACAGGCTTACACACCTTAAAGATTAAAGAAACCGACCGATTGGTTGCTTTATATACAGAACTGACGAAACTCGGAGCAACCCTTTCCGTCACCGACCACAGCCTGCATTTATCNCNNGGGGCTAATTTTATAAAAGACTGCGCGATCCCTACCTACAACGATCATCGAATGGCNATGGCCTTTGCTCCTTTGGCTTTAAAAATTCCGTTATCTATAGAGGATGCAGAGGTGGTTTCCAAGTCTTATCCCAGTTTTTGGGAAGACCTAAATCAGCTCCATTTTCAAATTAAAGAGATATAATTGCCAATTTACTTGACAACCCCTAGGTCAAGATGGTATATTTGCAGCCTAAAATTTATTAATGAAGCTTTCTAATTTTCAATTTGACCTTCCCAAAGTACTCTTAGCCCAACGACCTGCACCAGACCGAGATGAATCCAGATTGATGGTTTTAAACCGCAAGGAGGAAACCATAGAACACCACACGTTCAAAGATGTAATCAATTTTTTTGACGAAGGGGATGTTATGGTCCTTAACAATACCAAAGTATTTCCTGCGCGACTCTTTGGAAATAAGGAAAAAACGGGGGCACGAATCGAAGTATTTTTACTTCGCGAACTGAACGAAGAACAACGCCTTTGGGATGTACTGGTAGATCCTGCACGAAAAATTCGAATTGGAAACAAACTTTATTTCGGAGACGATGATAGCTTAGTCGCTGAGGTTATTGACAATACTACTTCCAGAGGAAGAACCCTGCGGTTTTTATTCGATGGAAGTTATGCTGAATTTCGATCTAAACTCAAAGAACTAGGTCAAACCCCTTTGCCTAAATACATTAACAGACCCATCGAAGAAGATGATCAAGAACGCTATCAAACGATTTATGCCAAGCACGAAGGAGCCGTAGCGGCACCCACTGCGGGACTTCACTTTTCCAAGCATTTGTTAAAGCGTTTGGAGATCAAGGGAATCGATTTAGCNGAATTGACACTTCATGTTGGATTGGGAACCTTTAGTGCTGTAGAGGTGGAGGACTTATCCAAACACAAAATGGATTCTGAAGAACTGATTATCAATGCATTGGCTGTAGAAAAAGTAAACCGTGCAAAAGCAGAGCGCAAAAAAATCTGTGCNGTAGGGACTACCGTAATGCGAGGACTTGAAAGTTCGGTCTCTTCNTCGGGATTGTTGAATGAATACCAAGGATGGACCCATAAATTTATTTTTCCTCCTTATGATTTTTCTATNGCAAACAGTATGATCACNAACTTCCACACTCCGAAGTCTACTTTGTTGATGATGGTTTCTGCCTTTGCCGATCCGGATTTTATCAAACATGCCTACAGTGTGGCCATAAAAGAGAAATACAATTTTTACTCCTACGGTGATGCCATGCTCATCTTGTAAAATTTAAAACTCAAAACCGCAATTTTGCGGTTTTTTTAATCCTAATTGTGGAAGCATCAAAAAAAGACATTCGAGCACTGGAGAAAGAGGAATTACAGCACTTTTTCCAACAGCATAAAGCCCCTTCATTTAAAGGGACTCAAGTGTATCAGTGGCTTTGGCAAAAAGGAGTTCACAACTTTGATTTGATGACCAATCTGTCTTTGGATCACCGTGAATTATTAAAACAGCATTTTGAAATCAAACACATCAACATCGACCAACAACAACGCAGCAGCGATGGGACGATTAAAAATGCGGTCCAGCTTCACGACAAACTCGTTGTAGAATCGGTCTTGATCCCTACTTCTAAACGAACCACAGCCTGTGTTTCTTCTCAGGTGGGGTGTAGCTTAGATTGTGTTTTTTGTGCTACTGCAGCTTTAAAACGAATGCGTAACTTAAATGCTGACGAGATTTACGATCAGGTAGTAGCGATGGATCAGCAGAGTAACTATTATTTTGAACGTCCGCTTTCCAATATCGTTTTTATGGGGATGGGAGAACCGTTGATGAATTATAAAAATGTCTTAGAAGCCATTGATAAAATTACCCACCCTGAAGGCTTGGGCATGTCTCCAAAGAGAATCACACTTTCTACTTCGGGGATTCCTAAAATGATTCGAAAGATGGCNGACGACCAAGTGAAATTTGGATTGGCAGTTTCCCTGCACAGCGCTCGNCAAGAAGTGCGTGAGCAGATCATGCCTTTTGCAACTAAATTTCCACTTTCCGAACTTTCAGAGGCTTTGACTCACTGGTATGAATACACCAAAAAACAAATCACTTTTGAATATGTGGTATGGGAAGGGGTCAACGATCAAAAAGAAGACATTCAAGCATTGGTAAAACTCTGCAGACAGATTCCTTCAAAAGTAAATTTGATCCAGTACAATGCCATCGATAACTCAAGCATGAAACAAGCCCCCAAAGAAGTGATTGACGCTTACATACACGCTCTTACCCAAGCGCGGATTAAGGTTACCTATCGCCGTTCCCGAGGGGAAGATATTGCGGCGGCTTGTGGTCAATTGGCAAATAAGTTGGAAGCCCAAGGAAAGGACGCAATAAATATCTAGAGTCCTTTTAGAATTGGTATCTTTACTCACCTTAAAAAAGATCCTGAATAAATTTTAGCGTGTGAAAGTTGTTGAGCAAATAAAGAAACCAATCTACGATGAGATGGAGCTCTTTGAGGAGAAATTCACCCAATCGATGTCTTCTAAGGTTGCCTTACTCAACAGAATTACCCACTTTATAGTAAACAGAAAAGGAAAACAAATGCGTCCTATGTTTGTATTTCTTGTCGCTAAATTATTAGGAAAAGGCAAAGTCAACGAACGGGCTTATCGGGGTGCTGCTGTAATTGAATTGATTCATACGGCTACCCTTGTCCACGACGATGTGGTGGATGATAGTAACAAACGCCGCGGTTTTTTTTCTATCAATGCGCTTTGGAAAAATAAAATAGCGGTATTGGTTGGGGACTACCTTTTGTCTAAAGGCCTGTTGTTGTCCATTGAAAATGAAGATTTTGATTTGCTAAAAATCATATCGGTAGCAGTGCGGGAGATGAGTCAAGGCGAATTGCTACAAATTGAAAAAGCACGCGATCTGAACATCACTGAAGAAGTCTACTATGAAATTATTCGCCAAAAGACGGCCACCTTGTTGGCCTCCTGCTGTGCGATTGGAGCNCAGGCGGTGAACGGAACTCCAAAAGAGGTAGAAAAAATGCATGAATTTGGAGAGCTCCTCGGGATGGCTTTTCAAATCAAAGACGATCTCTTTGACTATGGAGAGCGAAAAATTGGAAAACCCCTAGGGATCGATATCAAAGAAAAAAAGATGACCTTGCCTTTGATTTACACGCTAAATGTAGCCACACCCAGTGAGAAAAGGAAAATCATCAATACCGTAAAAAATCACAATACTGACAAGGCAAAAGTCCGCGAACTGATCCAAACAGTAAAAGATAAAGGCGGTTTAGATTTTGCAACTAAAAAAATGGAAAGTTATCGAAAACAAGCCCTAGAGCTATTGGCTGACTTTCCAAAAAACGAATATCGAGAAGCTTTGGAGTTAATGCTAAACTATGTTATCGAGCGTAAAATATAAACCCACTAATTCTACTTCGGGATTGCTCAGAATGTTTTAAATTTAACAAAAGACCAATTTTTTGATTACGAGAAGCACCATAGATCAAGTATATGAAACCGCTCGGGTGGAGGAGGTGATCGGTGATTTTGTAGTGTTAAAAAAATCAGGATCCAACTTTAAGGGACTCAGTCCTTTTTCTCAGGAACGTACGCCTAGTTTTATGGTGTCTCCTGTAAAGCAAATTTGGAAGGACTTTAGTAGTGGAAAAGGGGGAAATGTCGTTGCTTTCTTAATGGAACACGAACACTTTACTTATCCAGAAGCCATNCGTTTTTTAGCCAAAAAATACAACATAGAAATTGAGGAAACTCAGCAAAGTGACGAGGAGAAGGAAAAGATGAATCTCCGGGAGAGCTTGTATCTGGTCAATCAATATGCACAAGAACAATTTTCTAAAGATTTATGGGAATCCACAGAGGGAATGGCCATTGGNCTGAGTTATTTTAGGGAACGCGGATTTACAGATGAAATCATTCGTTTTTTTGGTTTGGGGTATGCGTCAGAACAGCCTTCTTATTTTTCCAAAAAAGCTCAAAAAGCAGGCTATGCTGAAGACCATCTTGTGGAAACGGGTTTGGTGATCAAAAATGACCGAGGAGCTGTAGACCGTTTCCGTGGGAGGGTTCTTTTTCCCATACGCAGTATGGCAGGTCGGGTTCAGGGTTTTGGTGGAAGGATTCTCTCCGCGACAGCCAAAACTGCCAAATACTTGAATTCCCCAGAAAGTGATATCTATCATAAAAGTCAAGTCCTCTACGGGATTTACGAAGCCAAAAAAACGATAGCCAAAGAAGATGTTTGTTATTTGGTAGAAGGGTACACAGATGTGATTCAGCTGTACCAAAAAGGAGTTGAGAATGTAGTTTCCTCCTCAGGTACGGCACTGACTCCCGAGCAAATTCGACTGATCCGAAGACTTACTTCCAACGTTGTGGTTTTGTTTGACGGAGATGCTGCCGGTCTGCGTGCAGCCCTTCGAGGGATTGATTTGATTTTGCAAGAAGGAATGAATGTTCGGATTTGTTCTTTTCCCGAAGGAGAAGACCCCGATAGTTTTGCTAAGTCTCATTCACTAGAAGAAATCCAAACCTATCTCACCGAACAAGCCAAAGACTTTATTCAGTTTAAAACCGATCTNCTGCTTCAGGAATCTGCCAGTGATCCTGTAAAAAAAGCAACTACGGTTCGTGAAATTGTTCAAAGCATTGCAAAAATTCCCGATGCGATAAAACAAGAGATTTATTTGCGAGAATGTGCTGCTAAAATGGAGGTGTCCGAAGAAGTCTTGTTCAATGCGTTGGCCCAAGAAAAAAGCAAGAAATCGGCTCCTGTTCGGAAAATAGAGTCCCCCAAATCGAAACAAGAGTTGCCCGCGCAAAGCGACAACATTAAATCACAGCCACAAAATCCGCTGGTAAATCTAGAAAAACAAATTGTCACTATCTTATTGCATTATGGAAATGAAGAAGCCTTTTTCGATGAAGTTTTAGTCTCCTCCGATGCCGAGGGCAATTTAGTAGAAGAATCCAAAATCGTACAATCTAAAGTCCATGAAAAGGTGTTTTTGGACCTACAACAAGACGAGGTTGAAATGATTCAGCCCGAATTTCAAAAACTGTACAACCAACTCATCCACACTTTTCAAAGCGAAGGAAAAGTGCTGCCTGAGAAAATGATTCAACAGGAAGATGCTGCCTTAGGACAACTACTTACTGATATTTTATTGGAAGACGAAGAACATCAACTTCACGATTGGGAAAAGAAAAACATCTTTGTCAAAGAACGAAAAAGTGTGGTAGGGCAATTGGTCAGTGAGACCATTTTGACTTTTAGAAGACACCTTGTAGATCAAAAAATTCAAAACCTTGTTACCGTTGCTCAGAAGAAGGAGCTCCCTGACGGAGAAACAGAACTGCTAGAAGAGGTAATGCAGTACCAGAATTTAAAAAAGCTGCTTTCTAAAAAGTTAAATCGAGTGCTTTAAAATAAATCTAAATTTCGGGCCTGCTGGTAAAGATCGACTTGATTTTGAACNTCCAATTTTTTCATCAATCGACTTTTATAGGTGTTNACCGTTTTTTGACTGATACTTAGTTTTTCAGCAATTTCTATGTTGCGATCTCCTTCGATCAAACACTTGAGGACTTCTACTTCTCGTGAAGAAAGGGTTCCGTAAGCATTTCTGGGTTTTGTAATATCAATGTTATTGCTGATTTGATTGGCAAAATTGGAAGTGATATGGTATCCGATGGTGACCACTTTTTCGATGGCTTCAATCAATACTTTTCGACTTACTTTTTTAGATAAGTATCCTAATGCCCCAGCTTTNAGAAGGGAGACACCGTAGATGGACTGTGGCAGCGAGGTATAAATCAGGACTGCGATNTTGGAATGCATCAGTTTCACTTTCCGAATAGTGTCTACCGCACTTCCATCGGGAAGTTCCATTTCTAAAACCACTACATCTGCTGTATCATGCGACAGGAAATCCACAAGTTCTTTTATGGTAGTAAAAGTTCCTTTAACAGTAATATTTTCTGTTTTTTTAAAAAAAGATTTAAAGCCTTTTTGAACCACAGGGTGTGGATCCAGAAGCACAAGTTTTATCATTTTTATGAAAATTTGGGTCCTTTGGGCAAGATAAGGAATATTTATAAATATGCCTTTGGTATTTCACAAACAGGTATGGGAATCATTTTGTGTTTGTTTTGACGGTGAAGTGTTGCGTACCGCTCAAATACAATTTTTTCTCTATCAGAAAAGTCATCTTTAGAAAGTTTGTTTTGTTCGGCTTCCATTGCCCATTCCAACTCTGCATAAGTGGCGCCTAGCTGTTCTTCGTCGGTACGGTGGTCACCCCACAACCCATCGGTNGGTGCTGCTTTTTGGATAGATTCAATTACTCCTAAATGTTTTGCTAGTNCAAATACTTGGGTTTTATTTAAATCAGCGATAGGGCTTAGATCTACTCCTCCATCTCCGTATTTGGTATAAAATCCAACTCCGAAATCTTCAACTTTGTTTCCTGTTCCCGCTACCACATAGCCGTGTAGAGCAGCGAAATAATACAAACTTGTCATCCGTAGTCGCGCTCTTGTATTGGCCAAGCTGAGCAGGTGTGCCTCTTGATTTGTAGCTGTGGGAAGTAAATTCTGAAAGGATAAAAATACCGAATCTAAAGGGAGGTGGAGCGAAGAGACATTTGGAAAATGATCTTTCAACCAGTGGATGTGATCTTTGGCGCGATTTTCTTGACTTGCTTCTTGTAAAATAGGCATTTCCAAACAAAGCACGGGCTGACNTGTTTTTGCACATAGAGTAGAGGTCACNGCTGAATCCACACCTCCAGAAATCCCGACCACAAACCCTTTCAATTGGGTACCCTCTAGGTAAGATTTGAGCCACTCCGTAATGTGATTTTCGACTTTTCTTGCAGATTTCATTAGTAAATCATTTATAGGAAGTAAATTTGTATAAAATTACTGTTTTTGTGGGCATGATTACAAATCTTAAGACGAGACTTACTCCTTTTTTTGCATTTCCTTATTCAACGCCTGGTTTTTTTGTTTTTTTTATTTTTTTCCTGTCCTGTCAAAATGAAAACAACAACGAAGCTGTTATTGATGCCCTTCCAGTAACGATACAATTGGATCGGTTTGATTTAAAATTCTACGACCAAGCTCCAGAAGTGATCCCTGATCTCAAAGAAGAGTACCCCTTTTTATTTCCAAAACAATTTTCTGATAGTATTTGGATTAAACGACAAAAGGACAGTCTTCAATTGCTCCTTCAAAAAGCGGTTTCGGAAGTGTATGAAGATGATACTCCACTGGAAACTAAAGTTTCCCATCTATTTAAACACATTAAATACCATTTTCCAAAAGTAAAACTACCGCGAGTAATTACCTTGACCAACAATGTTGATTATCAAATCAAAACGGTCTATTCTGACAGTTTGTTGTTAATTTCCTTAGACACGTTTTTGGGGGCAGACCATCCTTTATACGAGGGAATCCCCAATTATGTCCGAAAAGAGTTGGACGAAAAGTACATACCTTCCCAAATTGTTGAAAAATTTAGCGCCTACACAATTCCACCTACTGAGGATCGTACGTTCTTGGGTCAAATGCTGTTTGAGGGAAAGAAACTGTATTTACAAGATCTGTTGTTACCCCATGAAGAAGATCATTTAAAAATAGCCTATACCGAGGAAGAGCTGAAATGGGTACGGGAAAATGAAATTTACATCTGGCAGTATTTTATTGAAAAACAAATGCTTTATCAGACCGATCCCCAATGGGTAGAGCGTTTTTTAGAACCCGCTCCTTTTTCCAAATTTTATTTGGAGTTAGATCGAAATTCTCCTGGAAGGGTGGGAAGATGGATCGGTTGGCAAATTGTACGCAAGTACCGCGATCTAAACCCTGAGACCTCTTTAGAAGAGCTACTTCGACTTCCTGCACAACAACTTTTCAATCAATCGAAATACAAACCAAAACGCTAATGGCCATTCACAAAAAGACCCAAATTACGATCGATGTTGATTTGGACGAAAACAATATTCCACAACAAATGAAATGGACCGCCCCCGATGGAGGAATTTCTGAAAAGGACACCAAAGCCCTGTTGCTTTCCTTTTGGGATGCGGAAAATCAAGAAACGTTGAAAATGGATTTGTGGGTAAAAGAGATGCCCATTGACCAAATGCAGTTGTTTTTTCATCAAACCCTAGTATCGCTCAGTGATACGTTTTACCGCGCTACGCAAGATGAAAAAATGACCGCGACCATGAAAGATTTTTGCGATTACTTTGCTGAAAAATTGGAATTAAAAAAGCCCTAAACCTTTGTATTTTGATGGTATTCGGTATTGAGCAGATCGATATACTTTAAAATTTCTTCGCCTCCGGTTCTGTGCAATGAAGAAGTGATAAAAATGGGTGGGAGTTCTTCCCAAGCGGAGGCCAACATTTCCTGTTTGTAGTGTGCAATATTTCGGTCCTGAGCTTTGGGTTTCAGTTTGTCTGCCTTGGTAAAGACAATGGAAAAAGGAATTTGATTTTCACCCAACCATTCCATAAACTTTAAGTCAATGGGTTGCGGTTCATGTCGGATATCAATGAGTAAAAAAGCATTGATCAATTGTTTTCTTTTTTCAAAATACGATGTGATAAAGGACTGAAATACCTTTTTTTGAGATTTTGATACTCGGGCATACCCATATCCGGGTAAGTCCACAAGATGCCACTTCTCGTTAATTAAAAAATGATTGATCAATTGGGTTTTCCCCGGTCTTGAAGATGTTTTGGCTAGATTTTTTTTATTGCAAAGGGAGTTGATTAATGAGGATTTTCCCACATTTGACCTGCCGATAAATGCGTACTCTGGGAGTGATCCTTTTGGGCATTTTTCGAGATCGGTATTACTGATTACAAACTGGGCGGATTTGATGTCCATAAGTTCTAGAACTTTCTAGTCTCTAGCCATTGTTGAAGCGTTGTATTGAATTCTTCAGGGTGCTCCATCATCGGGGCATGACCACATTTATCGATCCAGTAGAGGTTGGAGTCAGGAAGTAGCGTATTGAATTCTTCCGCTACGTTGGGTGGGGTGACGCTGTCTTGTTTACCCCAAATGATTGCTGTTGGGGTATTCATTTTGGGCAGTTCATTGGCCATGTTGTGTCGAATGGCACTCTTTGCTAAAGCAAGGGTGCGTACCAGTTTATTTCGATCGTTTACCGTTTCAAAGACTTCGTCAACAATTTCTTTGGTTGCAATTTTGGGATCGTAAAATACCGCTTCACTTTTTTGCTTGATGTAGTCGTAGTCTCCCCGCTTGGGGTAGCCATCGCCCATATTGTTTTCATAAAGACCAGAGCTCCCAGTAAGTACTAAGCCTTTCACAAGTTTTGGGTAGTTTTTTGTAAAGAGTAAACCGACGTGGCCTCCAAGGGAATTTCCCAGTAAAATGACATCTTTAAGTCCTCTGTGTTGGATGAATTTGTATAGAAATTCAGACAGTGATTTTACGGAGGTATTTAAAATAGGGAGCGAGTAAACAGGGAGTTCTGGAATAATGATTTGATAGCCTCTTTTGGGAAAATAATCCAAGACATCCTTAAAATTGCTCAGCCCTCCCATAAGGCCGTGTAGGATGATCAACGGTTGTCCNTCTCCTGATTCTATATAGCGAAACTCTTCTTCTTGGATNATCTTATTCATTATGCCCGACTGCTACAAATTTTNATCCCCAAATATAGACAATTACATTTTAGCACCTATTTTTTTATTTCACCTCANGTGGATTCAAAANGAATTGAAAAGGGGAGAAACTTATTAACAATGTGGTAAAAAGTGGTAAAAAGTGGTAAATATCAATTATATTTGATTCAAATCTGAACAAAAGGTGCAACATCTCATTGGAACATACGAGTGTAAGGCAGATGCCAAAGGGCGTGTCCTGATGCCTATTGCAATTAAAAAGCAGTTGACTCCAGTGGCTTCGGGTGGATTTGTTTTAAAACGTGCAGTATTCAATCCTTGCTTGGAATTATACCCGATGCAGGAGTGGATGCAATTGATGGAGAAGGTCAATGCCTTAAATCGTTTCAACAAAAAAAACAATGATTTTATACGACGTTTTACAGCCGGTGTAAAAACGGTGGAAATGGATGCTTCTGGACGACTTTTGATTCCAAAAGACCTNGTAAAACACGCGCAGATAGGGAAAGAGATTGTGCTATCATCTGCAGTCAACATCCTTGAGATCTGGGACAAAACGCTTTATGAAAAAGCAATAGACGAAGCTACCNTCGATTTTGGGGCTTTGGCTGAAGAAGTGATGGGAGACAAAAATGACGACACAATATCATAATCCAGTACTGCTAGAGGACGCTCTCCAAGGGTTAGACATTCGACCTGAAGGAATTTATGTGGATGTTACATTTGGCGGCGGCGGTCATTCTAGAGCACTTTTGGATCAACTCAATGAACAAGGTCGTTTATTCGCATTTGATCAAGATCAGGATGCACATGAAAACCGAATTGAAGATTCCAGATTTCAATTAGTGGCTGCGAATTTCAGTCATCTGTCCCACTACTTAAAATACCACGGTATTTCTTCGGTAAATGGAATTTTAGCAGACTTTGGTGTTTCTTCACATCAATTTGACCAAGCTTCACGTGGATTTTCTACGCGCAAAGAGGGACGGTTGGACATGCGGATGAATCAAAGCCAAGCCTTGGACGCTCAGGAGGTTTTGAATCAGTACAGTGAAGAAGCTTTGAGTGAACTGTTTTTTAACTATGGCGAATTGAGAAATGCCCGAAAACTGGCAAACAAAATTGTTTCCTTTCGTTCGGAAGATAAGTTGGAAACCACTTCCGATTTGATTCGTGCCGTACAACCGTGGGTCCCCCAGCGAATTGAAAATAAGGTGTTGGCTCAAATTTTTCAGGCGGTACGTATTGAAGTCAATGATGAACTCGGGGTATTGAAATCCTTTTTAGAACAAGCGGCAGCTGTTTTAGAGCCCGGGGGGAGGTTGGTTTGTATCTCGTACCACTCCTTGGAAGATCGTTTGGTCAAACGATTCATCCAAAGCGGAAATTTTGAAGGTCGAGAAGAAAAAGATTTTTACGGTAACTCTCTGAGTGTACTGCGNAAAGTGGGAAAGCTCAGGGTTCCCTCAGCTCACGAAGTACAGCATAATTCAAGAGCTCGAAGTGCCAAATTGAGGATAGCGGAAAAAAGATGAAGAATTTAAGATCCATACTCAATATTGAATTTTTGGTCAAAGAAGACGCTCTAAAAAATTGGCGTATGATTGTTTTTCTATCTGTACTGGCGGTAATAATGATTTCCAGTGGACATAGTGCCGATAAGAAGATCTTTAAAATTGCTTCTTTAAATACCGAAATAAAAGCATTGAAAAGTGATTTTATAGAAGCCAAAAAAGAGCTATTGGTTTTAAAGAAAGAGTCCTCAGTGACACGCGTTTTAGCAGAGCAAGGAGTCAGACCGGCCTCTCAGCAACCCATTAAAATAACAATTGCAAATGANTGAAGTAACCCCCTTTTCTAAGCGACTGATGCAGCGGTTTTATTTGCTTGCAAGCTTTCTTTTTTTGTTTGCCTTAATCTTGGTGGGAAAACTGATATACATCCAGTTTTATGAAAACGAGGAAGGTCTGGGACTAGCGCCAGAGACCCTGGTCAAAAATGTTGTTTTGGAACCCAGTCGGGGTAATATTTACGCCGCCGATGGGAATATTTTAGCCACTTCCATTCCGCGTTATGAATTGCATTGGGATGCCGTTACCCCATCTGATTATTTGTTTACTGCCCAGAAAAAAGCCTTGGCAGATTCTATTGCTCGAGTTGTAAACAAAGCGCCTGATCAGGTACTGCGTAATTTAGAAAAAGCCCGAAGACAAAAAAATCGATACTGGTTGGTTGCTAAAGGACTTTCATATTCCGAATACCAACGCTACAAGTCCTTTCCTATATTCAACCAAAATGCTTACCGAGGAGGACTAATTGTGGAGCAGGAAATAAAACGAGAACACCCCCTTGGGAAAATAGCAGAACGTACAATCGGTTACGAAAAGAAAGACAAGAACGGCACTTATTTTCGGGTGGGTCTTGAAGGAGCATTTTCAGAGTACCTCAGAGGGGAGTCCGGTTTGAGGTTAAAGCAAAAAATTGCNAATGGACAGTGGAAACCCATCAGTGATTCCAACGAAAAAGAACCTACAGAAGGCTTTGATTTACACACAACGATCGATGTTAATATTCAAGATATTGCCCACAATGCACTGCTGGGTCAACTTGAAAAATTTGAAGCAGAACACGGAACTGTAGTCGTGATGGAAGTAGCAACAGGAGCCATCAAAGCAATTGCCAATTTGGGTAGAACCGAGGAGGGCAACTACTTTGAAAAGCTCAATTATGCGGTTGGGGAAGCACACGAACCGGGATCTACGTTTAAGTTGATGGGAATGATTGCAGCCCTCGAAGATAAATTTATTGACGAAGAAACTTTGATTGAAACTGGAAATGGGGAACTGCTATTTTATGGGAAATACAAGGTGAAAGATTCAAAAAAAGGAGGATATGGGACGTTGACAGCGGCGAAGGCTTTTGAGGTTTCTTCCAATGTAGGTCTGGTCAAAATTGTATATGATAATTATAAAGACAACCCAAAACAATTTGTAGATCGTTTGTACAATATGGGATTGAATAAGCCTTTGGGATTGCCTATACGAGGGGAGGCAACTCCTAAAATTCCCTATCCTACAGATCCCAACTGGGACGGCTTAGACTTGCCATGGATGGCATATGGCTATGGGATAAGTATTTCTCCTTTGCAAACTTTGGCTTTTTACAACGCTATAGCAAATGATGGGGAATTGGTGAAGCCCCGATTTTTAAGTCAAATCAGCAATTTTGGAAACAAACCCACCAAGGTTTTTTCAAAACAGGTACTAAACCCTTCCATATGTTCCCAAGAAACCTTAGCCAAGGTTCAAAAGATGATGTTTAATGTCGTCGATAAAAAATGGGGAACCGCATACAGTATAAAAGATCCGTTGTTAACTATGGCGGGAAAAACAGGAACTTGCCAGGTAGATTATACCACAGATGAGGTGCAATACATCTCGAGCTTTGTAGGGTACTATCCTGTAGAGGAACCCAAATATTCTTGTATCGTTGTCATACACCGACCTGATAAGAAAAAAGGGTATTATGGAGCCACTGTAGCAGCACCTGTATTTAAAACCATAGCCAAGAAAATATTTAATGACATACCTAAGGAGGTAATCTTACGTCCTTCTGACCTGGCCCTGCTGGACCAAGAAACCCCTAATAAGTTAGAAAAGGTCGTGCCTAATGTTGCAGGTTTGTCTCAAGAAGAGGCTGTAAAAAAACTTGAGCAAAGCGGGTTGACAGTTCAGATTAAAGGGGACGGATTGGTTAAATCACAGTCGCTAAAANCGGGAACACCTGTTCAAAAACAACAAAAAATCATTTTAGAGCTATCTTGAAAACACTGCAGGACATATTGTATAAAGTAGGCATTGAAGGGATTTCTGGGAAACCTTCGGTTACTGTCTCTTCGCTGAGTTATGATAGTAGAACAGTTCAACAAGGAGGACTTTATATTGCTCAAAAAGGAACCCAACTAGACGGTCATGATTTTATTTCTCAAGCAATTGAAAACGGAGCCCATTCTATTGTCTGTGAATCGCTTCCAGAAAAATGTAAAGAAGGAATTGTCTATGTGGTTGTGAAAAGTGCAGCACAGGCGATGGGAGTGATGGCGTCAAATTTTTATGACAACCCTTCCGAAAAAATGCAACTGGTTGGTATTACAGGGACCAATGGAAAAACCTCGATCGCTTCCTTGTTGTACAATTTATTTTCTCAAGAGGGAAATCGTTGTGGTTTAGTATCTACCGTAAGTGTTAAATATGGGGAAAAAGACATCCAAAACACCCACACCACTCCCGATGCCATTACACTGAACCAATACCTCAAAGAAATGGTTGATTTAGGGGTGAGCCATTGTTTTATGGAAGTGTCCTCCCATGGGATTGCACAACACAGAATAGAAGGACTAGTATTTGCCGCTGGGGTCTTTACAAACCTTACNCACGACCATTTAGATTANCACGGTAGTTTTAAAAACTATCGCGATACCAAAAAGCTATTTTTTGACACACTTCCAAAAACTGCTTTTGCCCTCACNAATTTGGATGACAAGAATGGCTCGTTTATGTTGCAAAATACCAAAGCTAAAAAATACACCTATGCCCTGCGGCAGCATGCCGACTACAAAGCTCAGATTTTAGAATGTCAATTTGCAGGCATGCTCTTAAAGATTCAAAATCAAGAAGTTTGGACCAGTTTAGTAGGCCATTTTAATGCCCAAAACCTCTTAGCCGTTTATGCCTTAGCAGATTTGTTTGAGCTGCCTTCAATTCAAATTTTAAAGCAAATCAGTCAACTAAAAAGCGTGGAGGGTCGTTTTCAGAGCTTCCAAACAACACAGGGAATCACCGTAATTGTAGATTATGCACACACCCCCGATGCTCTGGAACACGTTTTAGAAACCATCAATACCATTCGCACGCGAAATGAAACGCTATTTACCTTGTTGGGTTGTGGTGGCAATCGCGATCGTGAAAAACGACCAAAAATGGGTCAAATTGCTGCGGAACTGAGTGACAAAGTCATTTTTACCTCAGACAATCCTCGGGAAGAAAATCCCGCAACCATCATCTCAGAAATGATAGAAGGTGTGCCCCCGGAACATTATAAAAAAGTACTTAAAGTAACCCTTAGAGAGGAAGCCATAGCGATGGCGGGGCAGTTGGCAAAAGAAAGAGACATCGTATTGATTGCAGGTAAAGGGCATGAAGATTATCAGGAAATTCAGGGGAAACGATACCCTTTCAATGATTTTGAGTTAGCGCAACAAATTTTTTCAAAAACCGACTAGTATGCTCTATTACCTCTTTGAATTTTTAGAACAACAATACCAACTTACTGGAGCTAGTTTGTTTCAATATCTTTCATTTAGAGCTGCCTTTGCCATCATTTTATCCATGGGCTTTTCTATGGTTTTTGGGAAAAGAATAATCGGATATCTCAAAAAACAGCAAATAGGAGAAACCGTGCGTGATTTGGGACTAGAAGGTCAAAAAGAAAAGGAAGGGACACCCACTATGGGAGGACTGATTATTATTTTTAGCACACTTATCCCAGTTCTTTTATTAGCGCAATTGAGTAATATTTACATTGTTCTCTTGATGTGCACCACNGTTTGGATGGGCTTTATTGGCTGGTTGGATGATTACATTAAAATTTTTAAAAAGAACAAAGATGGACTTCAAGGTAAGTTTAAAGTTGTAGGACAAGTGCTTTTGGGAGCCTTTGTTGGGTCTGTGCTCTTTTTTCATCCCCAAGTTAAAGTGAGAACCGAGGTTAATGCTATTAGCAGCATCGAAACTGTTGCAGAAGTTTTTGAAACAAAAACGGATGTCAAAGCCACGCTAACGACCATTCCATTATTAAAAAACAATGAGTTTAACTACCATACGCTGATCGAATGGTTGGGAATCGGATCTCAATATACCTGGCTCATATTTATCCCGATCGTAATTTTTATAATCACAGCAGTCTCCAACGGAGCAAATCTTACAGATGGTATTGACGGATTGGCAGCGGGTACTTCCGCTATTATTGTTTTTGCATTGGCCGTTTTTTCTTGGGTCTCAGGGAACGTCAATTTTGCTTCTTACTTGAATATTATGTACATCCCCAATGTAGGTGAGATTGTGGTATTTATCTCCGCATTTTTAGGTGCCTTGATCGGTTTTTTATGGTTTAATACCTATCCCGCAGAAATTTTTATGGGCGATACGGGGAGTTTGACTTTGGGAGCGGTGATCTCTGTTATCGCGATTATTGTTCGGAAAGAATTGTTGATTCCTTTATTGTGTGGGGTCTTTTTTATAGAAACCCTTTCGGTGATTTTACAAGTCAGTTATTTTAAGTACACAAGAACCAAAACAGGTGTAGGGCAGCGCATTTTTAAAATGGCGCCTTTGCACCATCACTTTCAAAAGTTAGGCTTTCATGAAAGTAAGATTGTAGCACGGTTTTGGATTTTAGGAATTGTCCTAGCCGTCCTCAGTATAGTAACCCTAAAACTCAGATAATGAAAAAAAAATTGGTCATTTTGGGTGCGGGTGAGAGTGGAGTAGGAGCCGCAATTCTAGGGAAAAAGATGGGATATGAGGTCTTTGTTTCAGATCTAAACAACATCGATACAGAATTACAAGCACTTCTGAAAAAAGAAGGGATCCGATGGGAGGCTGGACAGCACACTCTAGAATCGATGCAAGAAGCTCATTTGGTTATCAAAAGCCCCGGAATTCCTTCAGATGTTCCTTTGATCAAAGCATTAAAGGAGCAAGGCAAAACCATTTGCTCTGAAATTGAATTTGCCGCCCAACATACTTCGGCGACTTTAATAGGGATCACCGGTACTAACGGAAAAACAACCACAACCCTACTTACCTATCAAATCCTTAAAGATGCTGGGCTTCATGTGGGTATGGCTGGAAATATTGGGAACTCCTTTGCACTTCAAGTAGCGCAAACGGATTTTGATTTTTATGTNTTGGAACTAAGTAGTTTTCAACTGGATGATATACAGGATTTTGCACCCCATATAGCTGTAATTACGAACATTACACCAGACCACTTGGATCGGTATAACTATCAATTTGAGGCCTATATCCAATCCAAGCTAAAAATCTCTGAGAATCAAACAGAAAAGGATTTTTTCCTATTCAATGCCGAAGACCCCGTACTGATAAACGCCTTAGAAAAAACAACGATCAAAGCAGAAAAAATACCCTTAGCAACCGTACCCCAAACGACAGGGGTATATGCAAAAGAAAATCACATCACAATACAACGCAAAAATGAAACGACTATGATAAACGCAGGACAATTCTCACTTTCAGGAAGACATAATTTACTCAATGCGATGGCCGCATCGACGATAGCCAGTCTTTTGGAAATCAGTAAAGATTCCATACGTGAGAGCTTGACCCATTTTAAAGGAGCTCCACACCGAATGGAAAAAGTGCTCACCATACAGCACGTCCAGTACATTAATGATTCCAAGGCAACCAATATCAATGCTACTTTTTTTGCTATTGAAAGTACGGACACCCCATTGGTTTGGATTGTTGGGGGAGTGGACAAAGGAAACGATTACGAATCCTTGCTTCCNATGGTACGTGAAAAGGCAAAAGCCATTATTTGTTTAGGCGTAGACAATGAAAAATTACGGGATACTTTTGAGAATGTCACAGATGTTTTCATCGAAACTCAGTCCATGAGCGAGGCGGTTAAAATTGCTCATAAAGTTGCGGCACCGAAAGACACCGTGTTGTTATCTCCCGCTTGTGCAAGTTTCGATTTGTTTGAGAATTATGAAGACCGTGGGAATCAATTTAAAAATGCNGTTCGAAATCTATAAGTTATGTTTCAAGCACTAAAAGGAGATAAAGTATTGTGGGGGATTTTAGGCTTATTAGCCATATTTTCCTTTTTGCCCATTTTTAGTGCTAGTTCAAATTTAGTTTATGTNGTTGGGAAAGGAACCCCTTGGGGCTATTTGATGAAACATTTTGTNATTCTCACAATTGGTTTTGTTTTGCTGTTTTCGGTTCATAAAATTCCTTCTTATTATTTCAGAGGAATTTCAATTTTAATGCTTCCCATAGTAGTCTTGTTACTTATCTATACAGCTACACAGGGAACAGTTATTGCTGGGGCAAATGCAAGTCGCTGGATCCGAATCCCGATCATCGGGCTTAGTTTTCAAACCTCTACACTAGCTTCTGTGGTCCTGATGACGTATTCGGCCACCTATCTTTCAAAACTAGAGGAAGCCACTCCTACTTTTAAAAGTTCATTACTTCGTTTTTGGTTGCCTGTTTTTGTTGTAGTACTGCTCATATTTCCTTCCAACTTATCTACAGCCGCCCTCTTGTTTTCTATGGTCTTAATGTTGGCATTTATTGCAGGGTATCCCCTNCGTTATCTGATGACTATAATTGGAGCAGGAGTTACAGCNGTGNTGTTATTCTTTTTATTGGTCAAGGCNTTTCCAGGAGTTTTTCCCAATCGNGTGGATACTTGGATGAGTCGGATTGAGAACTTTAGAACGGGCGAAAGTTCCGACGGGAACTATCAGGTAGCCCGGGCAAAGACCGCTATAGTGACAGGTAAAATTTTTGGACTAGGAGCTGGAAAAAGCCGTATGAAAAACTTTTTACCTCAAAGCTCTTCCGATTTTATTTATGCCATCATTGTTGAAGAATTTGGACTTGTAGGGGGCGTTGGTTTGATTTTATTGTACCTGCTCTTACTCTATCGAATCTTGGTAATTTCCTATAAGACCACCAGTGTGTTTGGCAAACTTGCAGTGGTGGGCCTAGGTATTCCCATTGTCTTCCAAGCCTTTATCAATATNGGAGTGGCATTGCAAGTGTTGCCCGTTACGGGTCAAAATTTACCCATGATTAGCAGTGGAGGAACTTCAGCTTGGATGACCTGTATCGCTTTGGGAATTATTTTAAGTATTAGTGTTCAGGAGGAGCTCGCTGCAGCACGTCCAATCGATGAAAACAACCCTTTAAACGTATTAAGTGAAACCCTTTAAACTCATCATATCAGGCGGGGGTACAGGAGGGCATATTTATCCGGCTCTTGCTATAGCTATGGGTATTAAAGAACACTTTACTGAATCTTCAATTTTATTTGTAGGTGCTAAAGGTAAAATGGAAATGGAAAAAGTTCCAAAAGCTGGTTTTTCTATTGAGGGTCTTTGGATTAGTGGTTTTCAACGGTCTTTATCACTTCAAAACCTATTGTTTCCCTTTAAATTGATCAGCAGTTTGTGGAATGCATTTCGAATTTTAAAACGTTTTAAGCCCGACGTAGTAGTAGGTACGGGCGGCTTTGCTAGTGGACCGCTTTTGCAAGTTGCCCAATGGTTAAGAGTACCCACCCTTATTCAAGAACAAAATTCATATCCCGGGATTACCAATAGAATTTTAAGTAAAAAGGTGGATCGAATATGTGTGGCTTATAAAGGCTTAGAACGATTTTTCCCAAAATCTAAAATACAGTTGACAGGAAATCCCGTTCGGGCCTCTTTAACCCAATCCCATTCCAGCGAAAAAGCAAAAGCGTTTTTTGATCTCGATCCCAAAAGAAAGACCTTGGCCGTTATTGGAGGAAGTTTGGGAGCGAAGCGAATCAATGAATTGATTCATTCTGAATTGGATTTTATTCGAGATNNGGGACTCCAAGTGTTGTGGCAATGTGGTTCGTTGTATTATGACACCTACAAATCTTCACAGTCCAAAGAGGTAGTGATCCGACCCTTTATTTATGAAATGGAAAACTTTTATGCCGCTGCAGATTTTATCATATCACGAGCAGGGGCTGGGAGTATTTCTGAACTTTGCTGTGTGGGTAAACCCCTTTTGCTGATTCCCTCTCCAAATGTGACGGCGAACCATCAATTTCACAATGCAGCTGCTTTGGTTGAGGAGGATGCCGCTCTTTTAATTGAAGAAAACGAACTGGATGAAAAATTTAAAACGCTGTTTTCAGCTTGGGTTTCAAATACAGCACAACAACAAAAAATGCAAGCAAACTTAAAAGCTTTGGCAAAGCCTGAGGCTACNCAAACCATCCTTAACGAAATACAACAGCTCCTATGACCNAAGCTCCGAAACATACCTATTATTTTATCGGCATCGGTGGTGTGGGCATGTCGGCTTTGGCGCGCTGGTGTCTGAGATCGGGTCATGAAGTTTACGGATATGACAAAACACCTTCTGAGATAACAGCCCAACTCATTCAAGAAGGTATAAAAATCACTTTTGATTCAAAAACCTCGGCTTTATCNCATAATTTATTANGAGCAGATGTTCGTGTGGTCTATACGGCTGCTATAGATCAAAGCCATCCNCAATTGGCGTATTATATTGCACAAGGGAACCGTGTGATGAAACGCGCTCAATTTTTAGCAGCATGCTGTGCTGATAAAAAGACACTTGCCGTAGCAGGAACCCATGGAAAAACAACTACATCGGCAATTTTAACNCATATTTTTACAAAGACAAATCAGTCCTTTACTTCGGTAATGGGTGGATTTATGAATCACAATTCCTCTAATTTAATTGGAACAGGTTCAGAAACTTTTATTGTTGAAGCGGACGAATTCGATCGCTCCTTTTTGCATTTGCATCCAAGTTTTGCCTGTATCACTTCCTTAGAACCCGACCATCTGGATATATATAAAACGGAAGCCGCTTTTTTAGACGCTTTTGTTCAATTTTCGAAGCAAGTAGAGCAAAAATTGATTGTTGCACATGGACTTCCTATTTCGGGATTGACTTTTGGAGTTGAAGTTGCAGCAGATTACAAAGCCTTTAATCTTCAAACAACCGATGAAGGATACCGTTTTGATTTAGCGACTCCCACAGGACTTTTCAAAGCGGTGTGTTTAAATCAGCTGGGAAGTCACAACGTAGCCAATGCACTTGCAGCAATAGCCCTAGCAGAACAAGCAGGTCTTNAAATGGAGGAAATTTTACCTACCCTAAAAAGTTTTCCAGGCGTTTATCGGCGGATGAATCTGTACCGGTGGAAAGAGGCGGTTGTAATCGATGATTACGCACATCATCCAACCGAAATTCAACGTGTCTTTGAAACGCTTCAAAGCTTTTTTCCCGGCCAAAGAAATTGTGTGGTCTTTCAGCCCCATCTTTTTTCTAGAACACGGGATTTTTGGGATGAATTTTCAACTGTTTTGTGTCAATTCGATGAAGTGGTTCTTATGGAAATTTATCCTGCGAGGGAAATGCCGATACCCGGCATCACTTCAGAAATCTTGTTAGACGGCCTGGCGCACAATCAAAAAAAGTGTATCCCTAAAACTGAGATTCAATCGGTTTTGGAAACCAGTGAAGCTTCCGTTTTTGCATTGTTAGGCGCAGGTGACATTGGAACCGAAATACAGCAACTAAAACCCGAATTTACAAGTCTATGAAAATCAAAAAATCCAGCTTGTTTTTAGCAACCACAATTCTCTTTTTTGGAGGTTGTTGCTGGTTTGCACAGTATCGATATCAGCAGAAAAAACCTCTGAAAATAGAGGTGAATTTTAGTCATACTCCCCAGTTCTTAAATGAGGCTGTGGTTAATAAATTGTTAACACAAAAGCTAGGTGATGAGTCTAGCCTGAGGAAAGATAGTTTAGATTTGAATATGCTTGAAAACCACGTGAACAGTACACCAGAGGTCGAAAATGCCGAAATTTTTGTTCGGCCAGAAGGGACGCTTTCGCTTCTAATTACAGAGAGACAACCGCTTTTTAAGGTAGTCTCGAACCCCCCTTTTTTCTCGGATGCTAGTGGCGTACTTTTTGCTTTTAAAACTTTAGATTCGATCTCCTATCCTGAGTTTCATTCACCTACTCCTACATTGTCCATGGAACCCACAGCAGCACTTATTTCAACTCTTAAAAAGGATTCTTTTCTCTCCCGTGAATTGGAATCCATATCGCTAGAAAATAACCAATACGAGCTTCGTTTAAAATCTTATGATTTTCAAGTTGTTTTTGGAGCGCCAACCCGAATCCAAGAAAAAATAAAAAAATTAAAAGTGTTTTGTGCGTTTCAAAATGTACAAGACAGCCTAGGAACGTATCAAAAAATTAATTTAAGCTTCAAAAAACAAGTAGTCGCATCAACATTTTAATATTATGGAACAAACAAATTTTTCAGTTGGACTTGACATTGGCACGACAAAAATCGTGGCTTTAGTAGGGCAAAAAAACGAATTCAATAAGGTAGAGATTTTGGGCGTTGGCAAGTCGAAAAGCCTTGGAGTGCATCGGGGAGTTGTGAATAACATTACTCAAACAATTCAATCCATCCAGCAGGCTGTGGACGATGCCAATACCAATTCTGGACTTCAGATCAGTGATGTTGTGGTAGGAATTGCTGGACAGCACATTCGCAGTATTCAACACAGTGACTACATCACCAGAGAAAACCCAGAATCTGTGATTGACGAGGAAGATATCCAACGATTGATTCAGCAGGTTTACAAATTGGTAATGTTGCCNGGAGAGGAAATCATTCATGTCCTACCCCAAGAGTACAAAGTTGACGGACAAGGCGAAATNAAAGAGCCCATCGGAATGCATGGAGGTCGCTTAGAGGCTAATTTTCATGTAGTGGTAGGACAAGTTTCTTCTATAAAAAACATCGGTCGTTGTATCAAAAGTGCTGGNCTTAACATGGCAAACATCACTCTAGAACCTTTGGCCTCCTCAGAAGCGGTATTAAGTTATGAAGAAAAAGAAGCGGGTGTCGCCCTGATTGACATAGGAGGCGGGACCACCGATTTGGCGATTTTTAAAGACGGTATCATTCGACATACAGCGGTGATTCCCTTTGGTGGAAATGTAATTTCCGAGGATATCAAGGAAGGCTGCTCCATTATTGAAAAACAAGCCGAATTNTTAAAAATCAAATTTGGATCTGCCTGGCCAGGTGAAAATCGNGATACCGAAATCGTTTCTATCCCTGGTCTTCAGGGAAGAGATCCTAAGGAAATCTCATTGAAAACACTCTCTAAAATTATCAATGCACGTGTGGTAGAAATTATAGAACAAGTGTTTTTAGAAATCAAAAATTACGGTCATAACGACCAAAAGAAAAAACTCATTGCGGGAATTGTATTGACTGGGGGTGGAAGCCAACTGAAGCACTTAAAACAGCTAGTAGAATACATCACGGGAATGGATACTAGAGTGGGATATCCCAGTGAGCACCTTGCTGGAAATACACAAGAAGCGGTTTCAAGTCCACTTTTTGCTACTTCTGTAGGACTTCTTATGAATGCCTTAGAAGAAGCCCCAGCGGTGAGAAAAACTGAAGATNCTGCTGAAGGAGAACCCACTGAATTATCAAGTGAAGAGCGNGCCACAGTTGATGTTTCTCAACAACGAAAATCAATTTTAGATCGTTTTGGGGAAAAATTAAAAGAATTTTTAGATAACGCATAATTAATAGCCAGATGGACCAAGAAGAAACTAAAGGAATCAATTTCGATCTGCCCAAAAACAGAAGTAACGTCATTAAAGTGATTGGCGTAGGGGGTGGGGGTAGCAACGCGATCAATTATATGTTCCAGCAAGGGATCAAAGGAGTCGATTTTGTCATTACCAATACCGATGCCCAAGCGCTATCCGAGAGCGGTGTGCCTACCAAAATCCAACTAGGTGCGAGCCTGACAGAGGGTTTAGGAGCGGGAGCCAACCCTGAGGTCGGAGCGCAAGCTGCCAAAGAAAGTCAAACCGAGATTGAAACAGTTTTGTCCACCCAAACCAAAATGGTCTTTATCACAGCTGGAATGGGAGGAGGAACAGGTACAGGAGCTGCTCCAGTCATTGCTCAAATGGCAAAATCGTTAGATATTTTGACGGTGGGAATTGTAACCATGCCGTTTCAGTTTGAAGGGCGTTTGCGTTTGGAACAAGCACAAAAAGGGTTAGAACGTATTAAAGAAAGTGTAGATGCACTGATTGTAATCAACAACAACAAGCTGCGGGAAGTCTATGGGAACCTCGGATTTAAAGCAGGTTTTGCCAAAGCAGATGAAGTTTTGGCGACGGCAGCGCGTGGTATTGCAGAAGTGATTACCCATCACTACACCCAAAATATCGACCTTAAAGATGCCAAAACTGTACTTACCAATTCTGGAACCGCCATTATGGGATCGGGAGCAGCTTCTGGAAGTAACCGAGCACAAGAGGCCATTGTAAAAGCGCTGGATTCCCCCTTGTTGAACGACAATAAAATCACTGGTTGTAAAAATGTTTTATTGTTGATTGTTTCAGGAACAGATGAAATTACGATTGACGAAATTGGAGAAATCAATGATTTTATCCAAGCGGAAGCTGGAAACCATACGAACATCATCATGGGAGTAGGGGAAGATGAAAGCCTGGGTAACGAAATTTCGGTTACCGTAATTGCGACGGGTTTTGGACAGGAACAACAAAATGAAATTTCGAACACCGAAGCAAAAAAAATCATTCATACGCTAGAAGACGAACAAAAAATAGTACATGATCTCAGTGAAGAATCGAAAGAACTTCCTTTTGGTTCATCACAAAATCAAACAGAAATGCCCATAGCGCCTGTTTCTTCCTTGGAAAATAAAAATCAAGACCCCTTGATTCCGATGAATTCGATACTGCACGATATTGAAGTAGAAGCAGAAGTTGTTTTCAATGGAGTGGAAATTCAGGATACGGAAGAAGCGATTCCTTTTATGCAAGAAGAAGCTTCCTTTTTTGAAACTGTTGATCCTGATTTTGAATCAGTAGACAGTCAGGAAACCAACGAAGAATCAACAGATTTCGAAATCAATGAGGAGGTTGAAGAAGAATCTTTTGAAATGGAACAAACCACTTTTTCCGATCTGGAAGAGGGAGAATTTGATTCCGAAGTTCAAGAGGAAAACGCAGTAACCCCCGAAACGGTTACCCCTGAGGTAAATGAATTTTCAGATCGTGAAGAACCCTTTGTCGAATCTCCGCTTTTTGAACCTCAGTTTGGAGAAGTAAGTGAATCGGTTGAGGAACCTGATTTTACAGAAACACCAACTTCGGAAGTCGAAATATCTGAAGAGGAAGAATTTATTTTTAATGAAGTAACCAATCCTTTATTCGAAATGGACGTGGTGGATCCTGAGATCGTTCCGAGTGAAAGTCAAATACTCATGGATTTTGAGCTTCCTATTTCAGATCAGAAGTCACAAACGATAGCAAATCCCCAGGAAATGCAANAGGTTTCTAGGCCCACCGTAGTTGAAAAAGATTTTGAGAATGCCTCACTTGAAGTTCAATTTGAATTAAAAGGTGCNTCTGAAGAAATGGATAGTTCTNCCTCCAAANNGGAGCCAACGCTTGATTCNGAAGTGGAAGAAGCCAACCCTTTTGAACAGACTATTGATCAAACCGTGTCAACACAGTCCGAAAAACGCAAATCGCACTTAATGGCATTTAACCACAAATTTTCACACCAGTATCAAAAGGTAGAAGAAATGGAAAAAGAGCCTGCNTACAAAAGAAAAGGACTCGATTTAGATTCGAATTTACCCGAGTCTCCTTCACGACTTTCTTTGGATAATGACGGGAATGACAATCTTCAGATCCGATCCAATAATTCATTTTTACACGATAACGTAGACTAACTATGGGAATACTTTCNAANTTAACTGAAGAAATAAAAAGCGCCATGCGCGCCAAAGACAGCTTAAAGCTGGAATCGCTTCGCGCTATTAAATCGGCTGTGCTGCTAGCACAAACGGCAAAAGGAGGGGGAGCGGAGCTGAGTGATGAAGAAGCGATAAAAATACTACAGCGCTTGGTAAAACAACGCAAAGAAAGTGCTTCAATTTTTAGAGATCAGGGACGGTCTGATCTTGCTACACCCGAAGAAGCTCAAGCGGAAGTAATCGCTTCCTTTCTACCTGAGCAACTGTCCGAAGAGGAGGTGGCAAAAGTTGTGTCTGAAATCATTGTAAAAACAGGCGCAGAGGGAATGAAAGATATGGGCAAGGTAATGGGAATGGCCTCGCAAGAGTTATCGGGTAAAGCAGAAGGTAAACTGATTGCCAATCTCGTCAAACAACAATTATCCTCGTAATCTGAGTCTGTATTGAAAGAATTTTAGTGCGGTCTCTTTCCAGAGAGGAAGTACACTTTAGTTGCTTGAATCAAATTCGTAGGTTTATTTTGAATGGATTGATGTAAATTGTGGTTTTAATTCACAACCACAACATTTTATTTATGAAATTNAACGTTTTTACATTGCTATGTATTTTTTGTTTTACAATCCAGCTTTCCCAAGCGCAATACGAAGGNTATTCCCAATCAAGATGGGAAACTCAGCTTCAAATTGAAGAAGCTTTTTTTAAGCAGATCAATACGACCTCTTTTAAAACACATTTAAAAAAACTAACNGAGCGTCCCCATGTGGTGGGNAGTGAGGCNAATGCTGAGGTGCAACGCTACATGGGTGAGGTGATGCAGCGCGCTGGATTTGAGGTCACTCAATATCCGTACGATTTGTATCTACCCAANAAACCAGGAAGCTCCCTCATAGAAATCGTAACTCCTTCGAGAGCTGTTTTAAATCAAAAAGAGGACATTATTCCTGGCGATTCTTTTTCAGAAGACCCAGAACTTTGGAAAGGGTGGAATGCCTTTTCGGGAAGTGGTGACGTTACTGCGGAGGTGGTGTATGCCAATTATGGACGTAAAGAAGACTTTGAAATGCTCAAAGAACTCGGAGTTGATGTAAAAGGGAAAATTGTATTGGCACGGTACGGTGGAAACTTTAGAGGGTTTAAAGCAAAGTTTGCTGAGGCAAATGGTGCTGCTGG
>JGI26086J50260_1000413_pt1 | contig 27606 bp, 21 predicted proteins | sample SaaInl3SG_22_DNA_FD_50260 | JGI IMG/M metagenome (IMG submission 50260)
TAAAGATGCCAAAGATCAAGATATTGGGGATAATAACCCCAAGGATAAAGAACAAGAGGCAACTTCTGAAGATATCCAGCAATCCGCTTCTTCTGAACAGCTTGATGCTGAAGATAAAATAGCTGACCTGAATTTAGCCGATATCATAGATGATGCCGATAATATAGGTGATGAAGGTGGAGAAAATGCTGATGATGAAGACGCTGCTGCATTAAAAGATCAGCTACTACGCCTGATGGCGGATAGTGAAAATTTACGCAAACGTAGTGAGCGCGATGTATCGGCAGCAAAAAAATATGGCGCCCTTGGTTTGGCGCGTGACCTGCTAGGGTCGATTGATAATCTTGAAACAGCGATTTCGCATATGCCTGAAAATAAGGATGATATGGATGAAACGCTAAAAAATATCCTAATAGGGGTTGAGATGTCTGCTCGTGAGCTTGCATCTGTTCTGGAGCGGCATCACATCAAAAAGGTAACGCCCGAGAAGGAAAAGTTTGACTACAATATCCATCAGGCGATGTTCGAAGTGCCAACAGATGAGGTTGAACCCGGCATGGTAGTTCAGGTGGTACAGTCTGGCTATATGCTGCATGACCGGCTTTTGCGTCCGGCAATGGTAGGGGTTTCCAAAGCAGCTTTGCCTAGTGAGCCAGAAAAGACAGACGGTTAAGAAAACAGACCGGTAAGAAAACAGACCGGTAAGAAAACAGATTTTGTGCTAAATGGGGCGCTCATTAACGCCCCAAACAGCATCTAGGCAGCTTATGAGCCAAAATGATGGATTAAAGGTTGCCTCTTGTATGGAAAAAAACAGCACTTATATATGCTTCAGTTAAGAATTATTCTTCGCCGCTGGTGAGAGAATTGACGAAAAAAGGATCAGTAAAATGGGCAAAGTCATTGGGATTGATTTAGGNACTACTAATTCCTGTGTTGCCGTCATGGACGGTAAGGCAGCAAAAGTTATCGAAAATGCCGAAGGTACGCGCACCACACCTTCTATGGTTGCTTTTGCTGATGATGACGAACGGCTGGTTGGTCAATCTGCCAAGCGGCAAGCGGTAACCAATCCTGAAAAGACTATTTTTGCGATGAAACGTTTGATCGGACGTCGCGCAGATGATGCGGTTATCAAAGAATTTGCGGACCTTGTCCCATTTGAAGTAAAGCCAGCGAAAAATGGCGATGCGTGGATAGCTGTTGATAGTGAAGATTACTCACCGAGCCAGATGTCTAGCTTTGTCTTGCGCAAGCTGAAAGAAGATGCAGAGGCTTATCTTGGTGAAACTGTTGATCAGGCAGTGATTACNGTGCCGGCTTACTTTAATGATGCCCAGCGTCAGGCTACCAAAGATGCAGGTAAAATTGCCGGTCTGGAAGTATTGCGTATTATCAACGAGCCTACAGCGGCAGCGCTCGCTTATGGTTTGGATAAAAAAGAATCAGGGATCATTGCTGTTTTTGATTTAGGTGGCGGCACGTTTGATGTGTCTATTCTAGAAATAGGGGATGGCGTTTTTGAGGTAAAATCAACAAACGGGGATACCTTCCTTGGCGGTGAAGATTTTGACCAGCAGATTATCGATTTTCTTGCTGATCAGTTCAAAACTGAGCAAGGCATTGATTTGCGCTCAGACAAAATGGCGCTACAGCGGCTGAAGGAAGCTGCAGAAAAAGCGAAAATTGAGCTTTCCTCAGCAACCCAGACAGAAGTTAATCTGCCCTTTATTACCGCAGATCAGTCTGGGCCAAAGCATCTGAATATTAAAATGACCAGAGCCAAGCTAGAACAGCTTGTTGAAAATCTGGTTCAGCGTTCGCTTGAGCCATGTAAAAAAGCACTAAAGGATGCAGGGGTATCCGCAAGCGAGATTGACGAAGTAATTTTGGTAGGCGGCATGACCAGAATGCCGAAGATTATTGAAACAGTCGAAAAATTCTTTGGTAAAGAGCCGCATCGCGGTGTGAACCCAGATGAAGTGGTTGCCTCTGGAGCGGCTATTCAGGCAGGTGTGCTTACGGGTGATGTTAAAGATGTTTTGTTGTTGGATGTCACCCCATTATCGCTAGGTATCGAAACGCTAGGCGGTGTCTTTACCCGGCTGATCGACCGCAACACCACTATCCCGACCAAGAAAAGCCAAGTCTTTTCAACTGCAGAAGATAACCAGTCTGCGGTAACTATCTCGGTTTATCAGGGCGAGCGTGAAATGGCGACGCATAACAAGCTGCTAGGCCAGTTTAATCTAGAAGGCATCCCAGCGGCAGCCAGAGGCGTGCCACAAATCGAAGTTACTTTCGATATTGACGCAAACGGCATTGTAAAAGTGAGCGCCAAAGACAAAGCTACTGGCACAGAACAGGCGATCAGTATCAAGGCATCTGGCGGTCTCGATGATAATGAAATCGAAGATATGATTAAGGATGCTGAAACCTATGCTGAAGAAGATAAAGCGCGCCGTGAAGAAGTAGAAGCGCGCAACCGTGCCGAAGCGCTGGTACATACAGCTGAAAAAACGATGGCCGATCTCGGAGATAAAGCGGATGATGCTATCAAAGCAGAGGTCGAAAGCGGCGTTGCTGATCTGAAAACGGCTCTGGAAGGCGATGATGCAGCAGATATTGCGGCTAAGGCGGAGGTTCTGTCATCAGCAATGATGAAGATGGGTGAAGCAGCCTATCAGGCTGAACCAGAAGCAGGCGAAGCTGAAGCCGGAAATGGGGCCAGAAATGGGGCCAGTGATGGTGCAAATGATGGTGATGATGTTGTAGATGCTGAATTTGAAGAAGTTGATGATGATCAGGACGCAAAAAAAGCGTAATGTCCTGCTAAAGCCTCTTTCATAGTGAGGCGGCTTTATGTGTTTACAAGTTGAAATGAAAAATGGCCAAATATGCCGAAACGCGATTATTATGAGGTGCTGGGTGTCAGCAAAAATGCTGATGAAAAGGCAATAAAGTCTGCCTACCGCAAATTGGCGATGGCCAACCATCCCGACCGTAACGCAGGTGACGAAGCCGCTTCAGAACGCTTCAAAGAAGCTAGCGAAGCTTATGAGGTGTTAAAAGATAGCCAGAAGCGTGCTGCCTATGATCAGATGGGTCATGCTGCTTTTGAACAATCTGGTGGCTTTGGTGGCGGCGCTGGTTTTGGCGGCGGCGGCGGCTTTTCCGATATCTTTGAGCAAATGTTCTCGGAATTTTCAGGTGGGCGCGGGCGCACAGATCAAGCTCGGCATGGCGCAGATTTGCGTTATGATTTAACCATTGATTTAGATGAAGCTTATACCGGCTGCCAGAAAGATATCGTCGCCAATATTTCTTCCAGTTGCGATAGTTGCGGCGGTAGTGGCGCGGCAAAAGGAAGCCAGCCTGTACCTTGTTCAGGTTGCGGCGGTATCGGCAAGGTTCGTGCCCAGCAAGGTTTTTTCACTGTAGAGCGCACCTGCCCCTCATGTCAGGGTGCTGGCGAGACTATTTCTAATCCGTGTAAGCCATGCCGTGGTCAAGGGCGGGTTGAAAAATCTGAAAACCTGTCTGTAAATATTCCAGCCGGCGTGGATACAGGTACCCGCATCCGCCTATCTGGTAAAGGTGAGGCTGGATTACGCGGAGCCCCGGCAGGGGATTTATATATCTTTGTTTCTGTTGCAGATCATCCAATTTTCGAACGTGACGGTAGCAATCTGTATATTGATGTGCCTGTGCCAATGGTCACCGCAGCACTAGGCGGGTCAATAGAAGTGCCGACTCTGGGCGGTAAGATGGCACGCTTACAAATCGAAAAAGCTACGCAGTCAGGGCGTAAATTTAGAATGCGTGGCAAGGGTATGCCAGCGCTACGCGGCGGCGCGCATGGTGACCAGATTGTCGAAATTATTGTAGAAACCCCTACCAAGCTCAGCAAAAAACAGATTAATCTGTTAAAAGAATTTGATGAGGCTGGAGATGCTAGCCCACAAACAAAGAGCTTTATTGACCGCGTAAAAACCCTCTGGTCATAAGGGCTAGCGAAGGGCTTGTGGGCTGACCCATATTTTCAGGAGCGCGAGGCTAAATGTCAGAAAAAAATTTGCAAATTGCACTGCCTGGTGCGGCTGGAAAAATGGGGAAAATGATTGCCTCACTTGTTGCAGAAAGTAGTGATATTGAAATCTGCGCAGCAAGTGAGCATTCTGAAAGCCCTGCCATTGGTCAGGATATAGGCGGGGCTAACATTAGTGCGGATGCAGGGGTGCTCGGCATTGGCTCTAACGGCGTTATGATAGATTTTACGCGCCCAGAAGCCACTATGCGGCATGTAGATATTGCGCTGGCTAGCGGAACTGCGATGGTTGTCGGCACCACCGGTCTTAGTGCTGATGAAGAAGAGGTTCTAAAAAAGGCGGCAACGCAAATCCCTATTGTTTATTGTGCCAATACCTCTGTAGGGGTGACCTTGCTTGGCCAGATTGTTGAGCAAATCGCTCGTCAATTAGACCCAGAATGGGATATTGAGGTTGTTGAAACCCATCATAATCAAAAAGTTGATGCCCCGTCTGGCACAGCATTGGCGCTGGGGCGTGCCGCAGCTAAGGGACGTGACATTGACCTTGATACAATAAAAGAGAGCGGGCGTGATGGTATAACCGGTGCGCGTGAACGAGGTGCAATTGGTTTTGCGGCTCTGCGTGGCGGTGATGTTGCAGGTGAGCATACAGTAACCTTTTTCGGCCAGCAGGAACGCATTGAGGTTACCCACCGCGCAACAAGCCGCATTATTTTTGCCAGAGGCGCATTAAAAGCAGCCCGCTTTGCGGCTAGCCAGAAGCCTGGATTATATTCAATGGATGATGTTTTAAGCTAGCCAAATCTAGCTTAGGGGATGATGTTTTAAGCTAGCCAAGTCTAGCTTAGGAGCGGCAAATAATTTAAGCAGGCGCGCCTTTATCATAACGTACCCGCATTAATGCGTCATTTAACGCTTTGGCTAGGGCATTTTTTTCCACTGGCGGCATAAAGCTGCCAATTTCCATCTGCTGGGCATGGGCACGTAAAAATAATTTAGGCCTATGTTCTTGTTCTTCCAATAATTCAGCATGCACCCATGGGCTATCTAGACAGGTTTGGGTTTCATTGCCGCGCCAATTAGTGCGCGTTATCTGAACATAAGCAGGTGTAATTTCTACCTTTTCTACAAGTTGGCCAGCCCGGTAATTCATTTTAAAGGCAAACCAGACAATTAAAATTTCAGCACCTAGAAACCCGATGACAGGCCATGCNCCTAGCAAAAAAAATCCTGTNGCAATAAGGCTCATCAAGCTGGCCAATACAGCCATAAAAATCCGAAATCCCTTTAAGGANAGCGAGCGATAAGGCCAAAGGGTGATGACATAGGTTTCGGTTTCTGCATCTCCTTTTGCATTAAACCATAATCGCCCTGTCCTATTATTCTTATCAGCCGCCATCTTAACCCTTCTTTTTGNAACTCTGCTTAGCGGGCATAACTATAGCCTCGCTTCTTATGGTTTTTACGTTATTATTATCAAGTTAAGTTCATTTTTGAACTNGAAAAAGGGTTTTGAAGATGCCACGTAAAATGCGCCTAGCAGATATTGAGGAAGTTTTTGTGTGTTTGTCCAAATTGGATTCAGATCCGCGCACAGAATTAGTATTTGAAGATCCCTACACATTGCTGGTAGCCGTAGCACTATCTGCTCAAGCAACTGATGTTAGCGTTAACAAAGCAACGGGCCCTTTATTTGCCGCTGCCAACACCCCCCAAAAGATGGTTATGCTTGGCGTTGAAAAGGTTAAATCCTATATCAAAACCATAGGCCTTTTTAATACTAAAGCAGAGAATGTCATCAAACTCTCACAGATGCTTCTTGATAATCATAATGGCAAAGTACCTGAGGATAGGGCGGCACTTGAAGCGTTGCCTGGTGTTGGACGAAAGACGGCAAATGTAGTGCTAAATGAGGCCTTTGGCCATCCGACTATCGCGGTAGACACACATATTTTCAGAGTGGGCAATCGTACAGGTATGGCACCTGGCAAAACCCCAGACGCAGTGGAAAAAGAATTATTGCGGCGCGTACCAAAGCGCTACCTTAAAGGGGCGCATCACTGGCTTATCTTGCATGGCCGTTATGTCTGCAAGGCACGAAAACCAGATTGTGGGAATTGCGCGATATCAGAATATTGCCTGTTTAAAGACAAGCAGTTACCCTAGAATTCTAGCCCTTCATCTGGCGCTGATACAGCTCTTTCTGGCATCTTACTTCATCCAAAGGCTGGCTAATTATGCGCTTACGAATATCGAGGGCAATGGCTGTTTTTTGTGATAAATTCGTCGATGTGTCGGTCATCTGGAAGAAGAAATCTACCACACAATTGGCTTGCCGATATTGCCAGATACCGATCTGGCCTTCACTACGCTTAAAATCAGCCTCACCGAGCTGGTTGGTAATATCTTCTAATGTTTTCCCAAGCAATTCTTGCGGGTTGATAGCCGTAATTTTCGGTGGCTCTGCTGGTAGCTCTTCTGGTAGCTCTATTGCGGGCAGCGAAGCAAGATTTGCTGTTTCAATTGCGGCTTCGCCTGTCAGGTTTTCTTCTGTTGTATCCTTCGGTAGCACTTCTGGCAGCACTTTTGGCGTGCTCCCGGCCAGTTCATCGGTGCTGGACGTTTCAGCCTGTATGGTTGCAGAAGGTGTTTTAGCTGGCTGTGCTAACGGTGTTGATAGGCTTGTTTGCAGGCCTGAATCTGTCAGGGTAACAGGTTGACAAGCGCTCAAAGCAAGAGCGAAAAGGCCTAAAATTGGGGTGATGAAAGCTTGCGGTGAAGCAAGAAAGGATGATGATTTCACGATGGAATGACGCTCTTCTTACAGTCAAGGAATGGGAACCTAACGCGCCCATATTATCGTGACCCATATTATCGTGATTAGAGCATGCAACAAGTAAAAAGTGACAGCGAGCGTTATTCGCACGCTTCAAAAGAATAGCCCATTGAGCGCACTGTCCGGATCATATCTGGCCCACCCGTGATATTGATGGCTTTGCGTAGCCTTCTGATATGCACATCCACGGTGCGCATACCTACATAAACATCATCACCCCAAACACTATCCAGCAATTGATCGCGCGAGTAAACACGCCCCTGATTGCGCATAAAATGCTCTAGCAATCGAAATTCTGTAGGCCCTAAATGAATAGATGTGCCATCCCGCTTAACGCGTTTTTGTTCNAGATCCAGCTCNATATCACCGCCAGTGAGCTTGGCATCATAGCCGCGTGTTTGCCGCCGGATAATGGCTCTGACCCGGGCCAGTAGTTCAGCTGGGCTAAAGGGTTTTGTAACATAATCATCTGCCCCGCCATCTAGGCCGCGCAAACGATCCCCTTCCTCGCCTCTGGCTGTGAGCATAATAACCGGGATGTCTCTGGTATCAGCACGGCTGCGAAGTTGGCGCAATACCTCAATGCCAGACAAAAGCGGTAGCATCCAATCGAGTAAAATCAGGTCAGGCTGGCTTTCAATAGCAAGCAAAAGACCATCTTCCCCATTTTCACATAGCATAATGTCAAAACCAGCTTGGCTCAGATTATAGTCGAGCAATGTTTGAATATCTTGCTCATCTTCGATGACCAAGATTTTTTTAGCTGTTTCCATAGTTCTAAGCTGGCTTAAATCGTTCATTTATGAGACCGGATGACATGCGCATCGTAAGTACTATTCTACCCAGAATAATCAATAATACAAATATGTGACTTTTTTATGACAATCTTTTTGGTGCCTGAAGCCCTGATTGAGGGCCATTTGATGCATGAAGCTACCATTAAGGGCCATTTGGCGTATAAAGCTCCTATTAAGGGCGCGGCAAATAAACGGAGAAAGTTGAGCCCTCGCCTGCTTCAGAGGTGATGCGTAGATGTCCGCGATGATGATTGACGATATGTTTAACAATGGCAAGTCCTAGCCCTGTGCCGCCTTTGGTGCGCGATCTGTCTTTATCAACGCGGTAAAAGCGCTCAGTTAGGCGCGGCAAATGTTCTTTATCTATTCCCTCTCCATCATCGCTGACATGGATACAACAAAAAGGCTGTTGCGGGGCAAGNGGNTTGTTTGCCTGCGCCTCTAATGTGATCTTTACCTCACCGCCGGTGCGGCCATAGCGGATGCCATTTTCGACTAGGTTCTGTATCATCTGTAGCAGCTCATCAGGACTGCCTTTGACAAGAAGGGGGGATGTTGGCTGGTTTAAATTCAGGATGATTTGCGCGGCTTCTGCCTGTTTTTGCAATGTGGTAATCACTCGGCTACAGATAAGGTTTAAATCACAAGCATCATTTGGAACATATTGCTCGGTTTGTTCAATGCGTGCCAGTGATAGCTGATCTGTGGCTAGCCGGAACATGCGCTCGGCTTGCTGTTGCAGAATATTCAAAAATTTTTCTCTGGTTTTTTTCTCTGCCCCTGCTGACCCTTGCAAGGTTTCAACAAAACCAAGAATAGAGGTAAGAGGTGTGCGCAACTCATGACTAACATTAGCCACAAAGTCTGAGCGCATTTTTTCTGCCTCCATCGCCAAGGTCCGGTCAATGAAGGTAATAGCGGTGCGGTTCTTCTCATCAGCGGANAAATTTGAGGTCAGTACAGCAAAATGGCGCTTAACAGAAAAGCCGGTGGAAAGCTGAATCTCATTGAAACTTGTNTCGCCCCTATTTACCTTTTGTATGGCTTCGAGCACTTCATTATTGCGGACGATAAAGGCAATAGGTTTGCCAATTTCAATATGGTCAAATAGCTCTTTAGCTTGTTTATTAAATTCGCTGACTTGCCCATCATCATTTAAAATAATAAGCGGCAAGGGCAAATTATAGAGGACTTCATGTCGGTACTGGCTGTCCAGTTTCAGATTACGTGCAGCAATAGAGGCTTGCTGCTCAGCACTAGATACTGTCCAGATAAGGTCGGTTAGCTCTGTATCATCAAATTCAGCTGACCTCAGCCCCTGTTCTTTAGAAGGGATAAAATCTGCTGGGTTGTCTGCTGCNGCCTTGGCACGGAAATAGGTTTTAAGATGGATAAGCGCATGGCTTTCATTGCGCATTAGATAAAAACCAACACCGCCCCCTATACTTAAAATAAACANGGCATCAACAAAACTAATACGGTCAAAAACAAGCAGCAAGATGATACCGACTATTACCCCTGATAATAGTCGTAACAGGCGCCGGAAAAGTCCAGTTAGATAAGATGGCTCTGCTTGCATGGCTGAGTTTGTTCCATCCTTGCCTGTGTCTCTGGCATCTCTTTAAAAAAAATCATCTACAATGATTCGTAAGCTGCTAATGCTGCCGCATTTACCAGATCATTAACGGTCGCGTTCATCGGAATAATTTGGAACGGAAATTCAGCGTTCAAAATCATTGGACCAATAACTGTTCCGCCGCCCAATTGTTGCATCAGATTAAAAGAAATATTTGCAGAATGAAGACCTGGCATTACCAGAATATTGGCCGCTGCTGTCAAGCGTGAGAATGGGTAGCTACTCTGCATCAGGCCAAAATCTAGTGCGATATCTGCTGTCATCTCGCCTTCATATTCGAAATCAACTTTTCGTTTATCCAACACAGCTACCGCATCACGGGCAGCTTGTGTTATCTGGCTGGCAGGCCGGCCGAAGCTGGAAAAAGACAGAAAAGCAACGCGCGGCGTGTGTCCCATCAAGCGAGCTTTTTCAGCAATCGCTTCGGCGATATCTGCCATTTGCTCACCTGTAGGGCGCTCATGAATAGACGTATCGCCAATAAATACTGTACGGCCTTTGGATATCAGCATGGAAGTAGCTGCAAAATCCTTACCCTTGGCTGGGTCAATGACGCGGGTTACATGCTCAAAGCTCGCTTGGAAAGAACGGGTCATGCCGGTAACAAGCGCATCTGCATGACCATGTGCCACCATACAGGCTGCGAACACATTTCTGTCTAGATTAACCATACGCTGGCAATCACGTTGCAGGATGCCGTGACGCTGTAATTTTTTGTACAGATACTGTATATATTCATCATTATGGTCAGAAATTTTGGCATTGATGATTTCAAAATCAATAACGCCATCCAAACCCATTTCTTCGATACGCTGTTTAATACGTGCTTCACGCCCCAGCAAAATGGGACGCCCATATCCAGCATTGCGAAAGGCGATAGCCCCGCGGATGGACACCTCTTCCTCACCTTCGGTAAAGACCACTCTTTTCTGTTCTGGGGTGATGCGGGCAAAAACATCCTGCAAGAATGACGCGGTTGGATCTAACCTAGCAGATAGGTCGCGTTTATAAGCTTCAATATCCTCGATAGGCTTGCGCGCTACCCCTGTGGCCATCGCCGCTTCCGCAACCGCTGAGGACACTGCTGATATCAGCCGCGGATCAAACGGTGCAGGGATGATATATTCGGTACCATAGCGGAGCTGCTCGCCAGAATAAGCGTGATTAACTTCATCAGGAACATCTTCGCGCGCCAGCATTGCAATCGCGTTTGCTGCTGCAATTTTCATCTCGTCATTAATTGCAGATGCACGCACATCAAGTGCGCCACGGAAAATATAAGGAAAGCCAAGAACATTATTCACCTGATTAGGGAAATCAGATCGCCCGGTTGCGATAATCGCATCAGGCCGCGCCTTTTTAGCCACATCTGGCATAATCTCTGGCTCTGGGTTTGCCATTGCGAACACAATCGGCTTTTCTGCCATGCTTTTCAGCATTTCAGGGGTAACCGCCTTTGCAGCGGACAGACCTAAAAAGACATCAGCGCCTTTTAAGGCATCTACCAGATTGCGCGCTTCTGTTTTTACAGCATGCGCAGATTTCCACTGATTCATGCCCTCTTCACGGCCTTGATAAATAACACCGGAACGGTCACATAAAATCACATTTTCATGTTTGACCCCCATAGCTTTTATCAGCTCTACACAGGCGATAGACGCAGCACCTGCCCCATTTGATACAACTTTAATATCCTTCATCTCGCGCCCAGTCAGATGTAGCGCGTTTATCAGGCCAGCCGCCGCAATAATCGCGGTACCGTGCTGATCATCATGGAATACTGGAATATCCATCATCTCGCGCAGGCGCTGTTCAATAATAAAACATTCAGGCGAACGGATATCTTCTAGATTAATGCCGCCAAAAGAAGGCCCAAGCAGGCTAACGGCATCCACGAACCTGTCTACATCCTGAGTATCTAATTCTAGATCCATACCGTCAATATCGGCAAACTTCTTAAATAAGACCGCCTTGCCTTCCATCACTGGCTTTGAAGCCATGGCGCCAATGTTGCCAAGACCAAGAACAGCAGACCCATTTGATATAACAGCAACAATATTGCCTTTAGCTGTATAGTCATAAGCAAGGTTGGGGTCGGCTTCAATCGCAAGGCAGGGTTCTGCTACGCCAGGAGAATAGGCGAGCGACAGATCGCGCTGTGTGGTCAATGGCTTGGTTGGGGTAATCTCTAATTTTCCCGGCCGGCCATCTGAATGGAATTGTAAAGCTTCTTTTTTAAATGATTTTTTCATGTGATGTTTCTACTTTTTTTCATAAATATGTATAAAGAAGGTTTTAGGTGAACCAGTGGATGACCCTAGCTATCAACTTAATCGAAACTCTGAGCGTTTGAAACAGAATAAAACTCACAATTCGCAAAAGCTGACCCCGATGATGGCGCAATATCTTGCTGTTAAAGAACAGTATCAAGATATACTGCTTTTCTATCGCATGGGTGATTTTTATGAAATGTTTTTGCACGATGCGGAAATTGCTTCCGAAGCGCTTGGTATTGCGCTTACCCATCGCGGTGAGATTGATGGCAAGCGGGTGCAAATGTGCGGTGTACCGGTGCATGCAGCAGATAGCTATCTGGCAAAATTAATTAAACTTGGGCACAGGGTTGCGGTATGTGAGCAATCAGAGACGCCCGAAGCATTCAAAAAAAGAGGGGGTAAAGGCCCATTACCCCGCGATGTAGTGCGCGTCATTACGCCCGGCACATTGCAAGAGGATGGGCTATTAGATGCCTACCAGAATAATTTTCTGGCTGCTATTGGCCGGATTGGCGATAAATTTGCGCTTGCGTGGGCAGATATGTCTACAGGCAGCTTTCAGGTTCAGGAATGTGCTGGCCAAGATATTGATACCATTTTAACGCAGCTAAATGTTGCTGAATTTGTTTATCCAGAAGACCTAGCAGAAAAAATAGAGCCGTTGGTGAATGCTGAGCGAGGCACAAGCCTCCGCCCTTCTGCTTTTAATCACCGTAAAGCAGAAGAGACGCTTTTTGCCCATTATGATGTTTCCACCTTGCAAGGGATGGGGCAGTTCAGTGCGCAGATGCTTTCTGCAGCAGGCGGCCTGCTAGCATATCTGCGGCAAACACAGCTAGAAACCATGCCTTATCTGAAGCCGCTATCCGCGCAATGGCCAGATGCATTTATGGTTATAGATACCGCGACCCGAAAATCATTGGAGCTCTCGCGAACGCTAACTGGAGAGCGCAAGGGTAGCCTATTATCAGCGATTGATAAAACCAGTACCGCAGGCGGCGCACGACTTCTGCATACACGGCTCTCTGCCCCTTTAACTGGCCGTGCCGAGATAGAGGCGCGGCTAGGGCTAGCAACATGGTTTACCCAGAACCCGATTATCAGCTCAGAAACAGGCGATATCTTAACCACCATACCTGATATTGAACGGGCCCTCTCGCGGCTAGCAACCTCACGTGGTGGTCCGCGCGATCTAGCTGCTCTTGCCTTAGGGCTGTTTAAAGCACGCTCGCTTTCGCTTTTGTTAAACCGCTCTGGTACTGCTGAAAGCCAGCGTGACATTTTGGCACTTGCAGAGATTGCGCAAACACCGGCCCCGCTAGCAGAAAAAATCACCCCTGCTCTTGCTGACGAGCTGCCTTTGCTGGCCCGAGATGGGCATTTTATCCGGCAGGGTTATGACAGCCAGCTAGATGAATTGCGGCAGATGCGCGATGAAAGCCGCCGCTTGATGGCAGGCTTGCAAGCCAATTATGCCGAAATAACAGGCGTTTCAACGCTGAAAATCAAACATAATAATGTGCTTGGCTATCATATTGAAGTGCGTGCGGCTCACGCAGATAAGCTGATGTCTGATACACAGTTTATTCACCGGCAAACTACAGCTCAGGCAGTGCGGTTTACCACTACTGAACTCGCCGAGATGGAACAGGCTTTAGGCTCAGCTTCGGATAAAGCGCTGGCGCTGGAGGTGCATTTATTTGACCAGCTAGTGAGTGAAGTTATCATAGGAAAAGATGTTATTGCGGCGTGTGCAGATGCGGTGGCGGCACTGGATGTCGCCTGTTCTACAGCAAAGCTGGCAGATTTATATGATTACTGCTGTCCACAATTGCGCGAGGATACCAGCTTTAATATCGAAGCCGGGCGGCATCCGGTGGTGGAACAGGCAGTTGGCCATGATGCACAATTTATCGCCAATGATTGTATGCTGTCTGAGGGTGCTAATCTGTGGCTGTTAACAGGCCCTAATATGGCTGGTAAATCCACCTATCTGCGCCAGAACGCGCATATGGCCATTTTGGCACAAGCAGGTGTCTTTGTCCCTGCAAGATCTGCCGAAATTGGGATTGTCGACAAGATTTTTAGCCGCGTTGGCGCATCAGACGACTTAGCACGTGGGCAATCAACCTTTATGGTGGAGATGGTGGAAACCGCTGCTATTCTAAATCAATCAACCAGCAGGTCGCTTGTCATTCTAGATGAGATTGGGCGCGGCACAGCTACTTGGGATGGGCTAGCTATTGCGTGGGCTTGCCTTGAATATTTGCACGATAACATCGGTTGCCGCGCGTTGTTTGCAACCCATTATCATGAGCTAACAGCCCTGCAAGGCCAATTGACGCGCCTGCGCCCACATGCCATGCAGGTCAAAGAATGGAAAGGGGCAATCATCTTCTTGCATCAGGTTGCTAGTGGTGCGGCTGATAAATCATATGGGGTTCATGTAGCGCGCCTTGCTGGCCTGCCAAAATCAGTCACGAAGCGGGCTGCTCAGCTGGTAGGCAAGCTAGAAGCAGGGAATTTGCATGGCGAGAATAGATCCCTGCCCTTATTTGACCTGCCTGAAAATGGTCAAAATGATGTCTATGATAGCGCTAGCGAAATAGATGAGGAAATGGAAAAGCTGCGCCAGATGATAGCCGATTTAGAACCAGATAGCTTGACGCCAAAACAAGCGCTATCGGTACTTTACGATTTGAAATCAGCCCTAGCTGATAGCGATGATTAACCAAGATTTTTAGGTAAAAAACCAAAGCGAGATGCACAATTGACTTCTTCAGTTGCGATTAAACAAACAATGATGCCCGTTACGGTTTGGCAGTCATGGATGTCCCCCTTGCAAACAGCAATTGCCAAAGCAGATGCTGGTATATTTAAGGCAATTGATGAAGAAAAATATAATCAAGATCTGCAACAGCTAGCTAAAGAGACAGCAAATAAAGACCAGTTGCGTGCTGGCGTGCTGACAGAAATGAAGGCTCAGCTGGCAGATGCCCGCACCCGCCTTGCAAAAAGATTGCAGACTGAACGTGATGGCGCTGATTATGTTGGTGCGCATGCGCATGCGCTGGATATTCTGATCCGTGGCGCTCTAAATCTGGCCTGTACACATATTTTTAAAACGATGCCTAAATTTGGGTTGATGGCGGTAGGCGGATATGGCCGCGGCGAGCTAGCCCCGCATAGTGATATTGACCTGCTATTTGTAATGCCAGAACGCGGCAGCAAGCAGCAAGAACCTTTGATCGAGTTTCTATTATATCTACTTTGGGATATGGGCCTAACGGTTGGCCATGCTAGCCGGTCTATCCGCCAAAATCTAAGCGCAGCAGATGAAGATGTAACCATATGCACCAGCTTGCTAGAAATGCGTCCCATTGGCGGGGATAGCGCTGCATGTGAAAAAATGATGGCAGCTTTTTCAAAATGGCTTGGGCGCCAGCCAGCGGCTGTGTTTGTTAGTGCCAAATTAGAAGAGCGGGATGCACGTATTATCCGCACTGGCGGCACCCGTTATGCGGTTGAGCCAAATGTAAAGGATGGGAAGGGCGGTTTGCGCGATCTGCATACCTTGTTCTGGATTGCTAAATTTGCCTACGGCGTGAACAGCATTAGTGATGTATTGGATACAGGCATTGTCCGCCAATCAGAAGCACGAAGCTTTGCTTCTGCACAAAGGTTTTTATGGACTGTTCGGTGTTTTCTGCATCTGCATCATGGCCGCGAGGATGACCGGCTTAGTTTTGATGCGCAGATGGAAATTGCCCCGCAAATGCGCTTTTCTGATAGGGGTGGTTTGCGCGGTGTCGAACGCTTTATGAAGCGTTATTTTCTGGCGGCGCGCCATGTTGGCAATTTGACCCGTATTTTTTGTGCGGCACTAGAGACTGATTTTGACAAGCGTCCGCGCCTATCATTAAAAAAATTCTGGGCAAGTGGTGCTGAAGCTAAACTTGAAATAGCACCGTTCGTTCTTGAAAAAGGGCGCTTGCATCTGCCAGAGACGATGCGCTTTCGCGATGATCTGCACCGGATTGTCGAGATATTTTACCTCGCCCTTATCCATGAGTTGGATATTCATCCCGATACATTACGCCGACTAACCAGAGCTGTGCGCGCCGCTAAAACTCCGCAGTTACAAACCCCGCAAACTCATAGGGTGTTTTTGCAAATTATCAGTGGGAAGGGTAATCCTGAACGGGTTTTGCGATTAATGAACGAAGCTGGCTGGCTAGGCACCTATTTGCCTGATTTTGGTCGGATTGTCGGCATGATGCAGTTTGATATGTATCATAGCTATACGGTAGATGAGCATAGCCTGCGTGCGGTTGGTATCATGCGCGAAATTGAACAGGGTCAGCTCGCTGATGTCGCGCCGATGGTAAGTCAGCTTATTCATGAGATTTCCTCGCGCCGGGCGTTATTTGTGGCCATTTTCCTGCATGATATTGCCAAAGGAAGAGGCGGGGATCATTCAGCTCTTGGGGCTGAGGTAGCGCGTGAAATTGCACCAATGCTTGGCCTTAGTGAAGAAGAAACAGAGACAGTTGTCTGGCTTATATCAAAACATCTGCTAATGAGCAAAACCGCTTTCCGCTATGATCTGAATGATCCACAAACTATTATTGATTTTGCCGAAGAAGTGCAATCACCTGAACGCCTGAAGCTGTTATTGGTGCTCACGGTTGCTGATATTCAGGCAGTTGGCCCTGATATCTGGAATGGCTGGAAAGCAAGTTTGATGCGCGATCTGTATCATCGTTCAGAGGCGGTGCTGGGCGGGGCAGCCCCATCAGAGGTTTCCAAAGGTGCGGCGATAAATGCCATGCAGGAAGCCAGAGATCAGTTAACCGATTGGGATGATGCGCAGTTTGAGGCACATGCCAGCTTATTCTATCCTAGTTATTGGACAAATTTCACCACATCATCACATTTGTACCATGCAAGATTGGCAACAAAATTTGACCGCTCAGATCAACAATTACTCGTTGATTTCAAAGTAGATGAAGATAAAAAATCAACTATTCTTATCGTGATGGCAGCAGACCATCCGGGCCTGTTTAGCCGCATAGTCGGCTCTGTTGCCATGTCTGGCTGTAGTATTATGAATGCACGAATTAACACACGCCATGATGGCACAATTTTGGACCAGTTTCGTATTCAGAATCAAAATCGGGGGGCTGTTACCGATATCAGTACCCAACAGCGCATTGCTAATTTGATAGAACAATCACTGGCAGGCGATATTTCGCTGTTTGACAAGCTTCGCCAGAAATCCTCCCAGCTTTCCGCACGCCTGAAAGTTATGACAGTACCGCCGCGGGTTTTGGTCACAAATGGCCGTAGTAAAACCCACACGGTTATTGAGGTTAATGGTGCGGATAGGCCGGGGCTTTTATATAAGATTACATATCATTTGCTGCAGCTTGGTTTGCAGGTAAATTCAGCCACTGTTTCCACCTATGGCGAGAAGGCAGTAGATGTTTTTTATGTAAAAGATGTTTATGGGCTGCAAATTGAAAAGCCAGCAACACAGGCTAAAATAAAACAGACCTTGATGTCTATCTTTGCAGAAGATAGCGGCGATGATGAATAGGATGCCTGAATGAGCCGCATCAGCCTAAAGCGTGCTTTTACCCAGATTAGCGGGTTAACCCTCATCTCGCGGATTTTAGGGTTTATTCGGGACATCTGTTTTGCCCATTTTTTAGGGGCAGGTAGTGCAGCAGATGCGTTTCTGGTTGCTTTTAAATTACCTAATCTGTTTCGCCGCCTTACCGCAGAAGGCGCATTAACCAACGCCTTTTTACCTGTCTATACCCTTGCCAGAGAAAAACAGGGTCAACCTGCTGCGCTTATTCTAGCAGCAGAGGTGCAAACGGCCTTGCTTCTAGCGCTATCGGCTATTGTTATTGTCATGGAAATATTTATGCCTGCGATTATCGCGGTGCTGGCGCCAGGTTTTAATGCGACCCCAGAAAGATTTGACGCAGCTGTTCAATTAGCGCGTTTCACCATACCCTATTTGCCCATGATATCGCTTGTTGCGCTCTGGGCAGCTTTGTTAAATAGTGCAGATGAATTTATCGCTGGGGCATTGCCGCCAGTAATATTGAATTTCTTCTTAATCGCGGGGGCGATAGCTATCCCCTTTAGTGTGGCTGCGCTAGAAACAGGCCCCGCGATGCTTGCCTTGCCGCTTAGTATTGCATTATTGCTGGCAGGTTTATGCCAGATGGCGTTGTTGCAGGCAGGGTTGCGGCGTAAATCACTGACCCCGAAATGGCGATTTGGCAAAATGTCTGCAGGGTCACGCGCTATGTGGAAAGGCTTTGCGGTAGCAGCACTGGGTGCGGGTGCAACCCAAATTAATCTACTGGTAGATTTAATTCTTGCCTCACTCCTGCAAATTGGTGCGATATCTTGGCTTTATTATGCAGATAGGATTGCCCAGTTGCCGCTAGGTCTGGTGGGGATTGCGCTTGGTACAGCATTGTTACCCCGTCTATCTTCTATCGAAGCAGGTACAGAAAAAAAGGCGCGCAAGCAGAAATTCGCACAAGAATTATCCGCAGGGATTATGCCGGCAGCCTGTCTTGTCTTGCCTGCCACGGCTGCTTTATTGATAATCGCAGAACCTATTATTATTGGGCTATTCCAGTCGGGTGCCTTTAGCCTTGCAGATGGCAGGGCTGCGGCGGCTGCGTTGGTGGCCTATGCTATTGGCCTGCCTGCTTTTGTTGGGTTAAAGCTAACCGCGGCTGCGCTCTATGCCTTGCAAAAAGCGCGGCTGGTAATGATCATATCGCTGATATCGGTTGCATTAAACATTGCTCTCAGCCTCTATCTGATGCGTATTTTCGGGCATGTTGGACTAGCGCTTGCAACCGTGCTGGTGTCTTGGATGGGCTTTATCTGGCAGCTTATCTGGCTTGGGCGTGCAGGCCGGCTGGAAAGTAGGCCGCTCCGCACCATTTGGCTTTCAAGTCTTTGTTCGGCTATTATGGCAGTAGCACTATATTTTCTGATGCCTTTAGTTGGCACTGTAATATCTAGCCAAACAGGTGGGCTGGTTGTTCTGGTGTTGTCAGGCGGAGCAATTTATTTCTTAACTGGCTGGCTCACTGGCCTTCTAAGGCTAGTTTTTTTTAGCAGAACATCTTAAAATAATTTCGACATCCACTTAGCAGCCTTTTTGCTGTGAGCAAATTAAGAGGCAGGGAAGACCGACATGGGTGAAGCAAAAAAGGGACGTATTTTTTCTGGTGTACAACCAACCGGAAATTTGCATTTGGGCAATTATCTGGGCGCAATTAAAAACTGGATAGCCCTGCAAGATGATTTTGAATGTATCTATTGTGTGGTCGATTTACATGCCATAACCGTCCCGCAAGACCCAGCTGTGCTGCGCCGTTCCATCCGCGAGGTGGCTGCTTGTCTTATGGCTTCTGGGATCAATCCGGAAAAGTCGATTTTGTTTAACCAGTCGCGTGTACCTCAGCATGCAGAGTTGGCATGGATATTTAATTGTGTGGCGCGCCTTGGCTGGCTTAACCGGATGACACAGTTCAAAGAAAAAGCTGGTAAGAACCGTGAAAATGCTACGGTTGGCTTATATGCTTATCCAACGCTTATGGCAGCAGATATTTTGGCTTATAAAGCTAACCATGTCCCTGTAGGTGAGGATCAAAAGCAGCATCTAGAATTGACCCGTGATATTGCAGCTGCCTTCAATTCCATGTTTGATGCCGAGTTTTTCCCCCAGCCAGAGCCGCAAATCCAAGCGACTGCAGCACGTGTGATGAGCTTGCGTGATGGCAGCTCAAAGATGAGCAAATCTGATGTCTCTGATGCTACCCGTATTAATCTAACAGATAGCGCAGATGATATTGCCCAGAAAATTAAACGTGCGAAAACAGACCCTGAAGTATTGCCATCTGAAATGGATGGGCTGGAAGGGCGGCCAGAGGCGGCCAATTTAGTTGGCATCTTTGCTGGATTATCTGGGCGCTCGCAGGCTGACGTCCTATCTGAGTTTGGCGGCCAAGGGTTCGGTGTTTTCAAACCAGCCTTAGCTGAATTAGCTGTTATGCAAATTGCGCCTATTAGTGCAGAGATGAATAAGCTTTTAGAGGATGANGCCCAAATTGATGCNCTATTGGAAAAAGGTGCTGAGCAGGCAAAAGCTATAGCTGATCCCATCTTNGCAGAGGTAAAAAAACTGGTTGGTTTTGCCTAAAGAATTTATCGCAGATACCGTGCTAAACATATTGGCAAGCGGTGTTGCGGCCTTGATAATGCGCACCAGCCTTCCCATATCAACAGGGTTAGTTTATATTCATTACAAAAGATGATGGTGAGTATCACTACCCTTATATCTGTCAGATTTGTACTCAATTGAGGATGAAACCTATGTTTATTCAAACAGAAGATACACCTAATCCGGCGACGTTGAAATTTATTCCAGGCGTAGACGTATTGCCTGGTAATTCTGCGGAATTTAACTCATCAGACGAAGCTAAAACCTCTCCTCTTGCCAGTCGGTTACTGCGTATTGATGGCGTGGAATCAGTATTTCTAAGTGGTGATTTTGTCTCTATCACCAAGGCAGATCAGATGGAGTGGTTTGCCCTAAAGCCATCTGTTCTGGCAGGTATTATGGAACATTTTGCTTCTGGCTTGCCTGTTATGGACGCTGCTCAGGATAGCGATGCGGATAATAGTGATGATGATGAGGTAGTGCAGCAGATTAAACATCTTCTGGATACGCGCGTGCGCCCCGCCGTAGCAATGGATGGCGGCGATATCACCTTTCATTCTTTTGATGAAGGGGTGGTAACCTTGCAGATGCGCGGCGCTTGTCAAGGCTGCCCTAGTTCAACAGCGACTTTGAAAATGGGTATCGAGAATATGTTGCGTCACTATATCCCGGAAGTNGTTGAGGTGCGCCCAACCGAATAATAGGCAACGCGCTTTCCACAGCCCCCTTTATGCAGAACAGGATAATTCGAGCTGTGTCCCTTCATGAACCGGTCTCATTAAAATTATCTAACAAATCCCTCACTGGATTTGTTTTTGTGTGCATTTGCGCAGGGTTTTTATTNCCGGCAATTATCAGCCCTCCACATTTTCTTGCCCTAAAGTATGGCAATCAGAGGCTNTTTGCTGAAATCGCTAAACTTGAAGCAGAATTAGTTCGCTTGCAAGATTTGAGAAGCCAGCAAGGGCTTAGTGTTGCTGAACAGGATGCGCTTGACCGACAATTAGAGGTTGCCAGTACGCAATTATCACAAGGGCTTCAGCGCACACAAAACGCACGCTCAAAATCAACTCTCCTGAGCCTGCCAACCCGGCGCCCACCGATTCCGCAAACAGTTAAATATAGTTTGCCCACAGCGCGGGATGGAATTATTCCGCGCGTATTTATTCCGCGAATGCCAAATCTATCCCCGCTAGAAGTAGGGGANCGCAAAGAAGTGTTTGTGAAGATTTTGCTGCCGCTGATTTTGCGCGCGAATGATGAAATTCTTAGCCAGAGAGAAAATATNAANACGGCCTATCAGCGCGGTGACAGAACAACGTTAGAGNGATTTGCTGGGCAATATAAGATTGATATAGAAGCTTCAGATGCAGCGCTTTATCAGGCTTTGCGCCTGCGCGTTGTACCCGTTCCGGTATCGCTAGCTCTGGCTCAGGCTGCGGTTGAATCTGGCTGGGGGCAATCGCGTTTCACCATNGCNGGTAATGCGTTGTTTGGGCAATGGGTNTGGAATGATNAGGCGGGGATNAAGGCCAAGCAGGCAAGCGATAGCCGGGCATCGGTGCGCACCTTTCCAGATTTACTAGCTTCAGTACGAGCCTATATGCTGAACTTAAATTCTTTTTACGCCTATGAAGGCTTTCGTCAGAATAGAGCCTTATATAGACAAGGTAGCGCTAGATTTGATGAGGTGCTGGCAGAGCTATCTGTCTACGCTGAGATAGGCGATGAATATGTTGAAACGCTACAAACGGTGATCGCCCAAAATGATTTTAATCGATTTAACGAGATAAAACTAAAAGCACCGATATTTTAAAGACCGTTATATCCAGCCCCTAATCTGTCAAGAACTGGCGGCCAAACCAACGCCATCTATTTTGGCCAGCAGGCATCGTGCAATTGATGCGTGAGCGGCCATTTTTCAATGCTCCTGGTAGCCTGATTTCTGCACGCTGACCAATAAGCGACACATCAACCTTGCCATAGCCACTGGCAAAACAGCGCAACTGCCCTTGTGGGCGCATACCTTCATGCAGGGTAAAGCCGTAGAGTGGTGGGTTTTCGGCTAAGACCATATCTTCTGGCGTCAGATCGCTGATTTTCAGAGGCAAACCATTTACTGCGAGCTCTAGCCTGTCCATTGTGCCGTAATTTTCGTTAAAGGCAAAACGAGGCAGCTCAAACATTCTGTCCTGACTATGCATAATACCTGAATTCTGGCCAAAGGCGGCAACAAAGCCAGCTTCTTTTACAATATCCACAACAAATTTTGAATATTCACCAAACGGATAGGCAAACAGCTCTGGTCGCAAGCCTAGCTCTTCTAAGAAAAGCTGATTGGAAGTTGTAATTTCCTGACGCACTTCATCAGCTGATTTACGATGTAGATGCGGGTGCGTATGGGTTTGTGAGCCAATAGTAACCCCTTCACCTTGTAGCTCTCTTAGCATGTCCCAGCTCATATAGCCGCGCCGATTCTTCTCTACCGGGTTAGTCGCCACAAATATGGTGAAGGGCAATCCAAGTTCTTTTAAGCGTGGCCAAGCTTGCTCATAAACAGACAAATACGCATCATCTATGGTTATTGCGACGGTTCGGTCTGGCAGCGTACCGCCAGCTTGCAAGGTTTCAATTATATCAGGCAACGGCAAAACAGTATAATCACCATTGGTTAAAAGCTCTAAATGCTCTTCAAATTGGGCGATGCGGATATTGGTTGAGGGATATCTGTCCTCACCAAAACGGTGATACATAATCACAGAAGCGCTATCGCGTGCTAGTTCTTGTGCCAAGCTCTTTTGCGGAGATAAAATAGTGAGCATGGAAACCACCAACAATGTAACGGCAGTAATCACGTGCATTGGCAGTTTGTTTGCGATCTTTTGCAACGCCGTCATCAAGAAAAAGCTTATATTAGTGGTCATTTATGCACTCCTCAGACACCGAGCGGAGATTAATTTTTTTTGACCTGTTATGCAACAACAGATAGGTAGAAGAGCAGATAAAAAGATAGAGCAATGAGAAATGCCGCAAGATACAAAAACAGATAGCGCCATAATATTAGCACTTGAATCTAGTGGTAATGCGGCTTCTGCGGCCATTATGGTCGATGAAAAAATAGCGGGCTTTCAGGAACATAAAGCACGTCACGGGCATGCTGAAACACTCATAGGACTGGCAGATGNAGCAGCGGTTAAGGCAGGTGTTCAGCTAGCNGACATCACCCATATTGCTGCTGGCTGTGGACCAGGTTCGTTTACTGGCCTCAGGGTGTGTTTGTCTGCTGCCAAAGGGTATCAATTGGCAACAGGGGCAAAGCCGCTTGGCATCAGCGGTCTATCTGCGCTGGCCTATCATGCAGCTGGGCACAATAAAATAGGNGATAATCAAATTTATCTCTGCNTTGCTGACAGTCGTAGAGGCACGTTTTTCGCCCAGCTATTTGATGCCGAATTAGGCGTTTTAAACGAAATTAAGGATTATGATATAGCCAGCTTAAAAGCCTTGATAATAGAGGTTTTGGCAGAAAAAACTGTAAATAAGCTGGTTATATGTGGGCTAGATGAAGAGGGATTTAAACAAAATACGGAACTGGCTGACCTGCGAGAGGAAAAAATTGTAGATAATAATGTGAAGTTTCACAGCCATTATTTAGATGCTCGCGATATTGCTTATTTTGCGCTGGCTAGCTTGCATGCCCCTGCACAATTTACCCTAGCAGGGTTAGAGCCTCTTTACATTGCTGCCCCGAAACTTGGCGGTGCGCGCCCCTGAATTAAGAAATGATGGCCCCCGAATTAAGAAATGATGGCCCCTGAATTGAGAAATAGCGGATAGTGAGAATGGCAAATAAGTCTGGGACTGCTCAGATAGTACCGCACCTAACAGAACAGGCTTCTGCTATTGAAGACATATATCTTGCCGCCTATCCCCAAAAAATGGCTACCGAAGCTAAGATACTGACAAGATTGATGAAAAGTAAGGCAGTTTATGGGGCTGTCGCGTGTCTAGATGCACAAATCATAGGCTTTATCATTTTGCTGAGCTCTGGTGAGAGCGCAGATATTCTAGAAATTTGTGTTGCCCCTACCGCGCAAAATAAGGGTATTGGAAAAAGGCTATTATCTGCGGGTATAGAGCTGTCCATAGCACGAGAACAGGAAAAGATAATATTGGAAGTTGCAGAAGATAATGATGTCGCCCAGCAACTTTACAGAAACGCTGATTTTAAAGAAATTGGCAGGCGCGAGCGCTATTATCAACGGGGTATTGACCATATAGACGCGCTGGTTATGGAAAAACACTTACCCATAGCTCACTAACCAGTGCTTGACGCAAATATAGCCCTACAGGTATGAGTGGCAACCGCGCAAAAAAAGGGTAACTTTTATTTTGCAAAATCAGATCAGATAGGGGATGATCGCAGATAGATGAAGAAACTATATATCAAGACCTTTGGCTGTCAGATGAATGTCTATGATTCCGAAAGGATGGCAGATGTTCTTGCGCCTACCGGCTATACGCCAACGCACGCGCCTGAAGACGCAGATATGGTTATCTTAAATACCTGTCATATTCGTGAAAAAGCTTCGGAAAAAGTATTTTCTGATCTTGGGCGGTTGCGGGTGCTAAAACAGCGCGCACAAGATCAGCAAAATCGCCAGATGTTGATTGCGGTGGCAGGATGTGTGGCGCAAGCTGAGGGTGAGGAAATTACCCGCCGCGCCCCGTATGTGGATATGGTGGTTGGTCCGCAAACCTATCACCGTCTGCCAGAACTGGTTGCCAAAGCAGACCCTGCAGCTCGAAAATCTGTGGTTGATACCGAGTTTCCAGAAGAAGTGAAGTTTGATTTCCTACCAGAAGAGGCGGCGCCCAGAGGGCCGGCAGCTTTTTTGTCGGTGCAGGAAGGGTGTGATAAATTTTGCAGCTTTTGTGTTGTGCCCTATACCAGAGGTGCAGAGTTTTCCCGCCCGGCCGCTCAAATCTTGGATGAAGCCCGGCGGCTTGTCGCCAGCGGCACGCGAGAGCTTACGCTTTTAGGCCAAAATGTGAATGCATGGCATGGCACGCCTGTGGATAATCGCAGTAAATGGGGGCTGGGGCGTTTGCTGCGCGAGCTTGCTGAAATTGATGGGTTAGAGCGCTTGCGCTACACCACCTCACATCCGCTGGATATGGATGAAGAGTTAATGACTGCGCATCGTGATATTCCGGCTCTGATGCCTTATTTGCATCTGCCTGTACAATCTGGATCGGACACTATTTTATCGGCGATGAACCGGCGCCACACAGCAGATGATTACCGCCGCATTATTGACCGTTTGCGGACGCTGCGTCCGGATATTGCGCTGTCAGGGGATTTTATTGTTGGCTTTCCAGGTGAGAGTGATCAAGATTTTGCTGACACCGTAAAGCTGGTCTCTGATATTGGCTATGCTTCTGCTTATTCCTTTAAATATAGTGCCCGCCCAGGCACCCCTGCTAGTGGGGCAGAAACCCAAATTGATGAGCAGGTAAAATCAGATAGGCTAGCTGCCTTGCAACAGCTTCTAGATGCCCAGCAATTTGCTTTCAATAAAAAATGTGAAGGCATGCGGCTGCCAGTTCTGATAGAAAAGCAAGGAAGCAGGGATGGGCAGATGACTGGGCGTAGCCCATTTATGCAATCGGTCTATCTAGAAGGAGAGGCAAGCTGGATAGGCCGCATTATGGATTTGGATATCACTGAAGCGCGGCAAAATTCCCTTCTTTGCACCCCTATAGCCGCTAGTACAAAAGGAGCAGCATAAGCGTGTCCGAGACACAGAAAACCGTTCGTCTAGAATTTGAAGATAATACTCTGATGACCATTATTTGCGGTCAGCATAACCAACATTTGGCACGCATTGAACAAGCTCTGAGTGTCAGTATGGACAGTTTTGGCAACCAGATAAAAATTACCGGTCTTTCAGATAAGGTAGAGCTGGCTAGCAAAACCTTCACCAGTCTATATAAGCAGCTCAGCGCCCAAGATAATAAGGATGAGATAAGCACCACCTTGGTTGATGATGTATTGCGGCAGACCGAAAATGGGGTAAACCCGGCAACCACCCCTATCGATAAAAGCCTGTTTGCGACCACTTGGAAGAAAAAGATATTCCCGCGTACAGCCGGACAAGCAGGTTATTTCAAATTACTGCATAATAACGAGGTAGTGTTTGGGCTTGGTCCTGCGGGCACAGGTAAAACCTATATGGCTGTAGCATGGGCGGTAGATTTTCTGAAACGCCGTCAAGTAGAGCGGATTATATTATCGCGCCCAGCTGTAGAGGCTGGCGAGCGGTTAGGCTTTCTGCCCGGCGATATGAAAGAGAAGGTCGACCCTTATTTGCGTCCACTCTATGATGCGCTGTATGATATGATGCCGTCTGATAAGGTAGATAGAATGCTGGCNAGCGGCGAAATTGAAATTGCCCCGCTCGCNTTTATGCGTGGCCGTACCTTGTCAAACGCCTTTGTCATTATTGATGAGGCGCAGAATACAACACCCGTGCAGATGAAAATGGTGCTAACCCGCTTGGGCGAAGATTCGCGCATGGCTATCACCGGCGATCTCTCGCAAATAGATCTGCCAAGCGGCCAGCTTTCCGGCCTTTCAGATGCGGTAAACCGCCTAGAAGATGTTAAAGGAATTGGTATTACTCGTTTAAGCGGAGAAGATGTGGTTCGCCATCCTGTTGTGGCACGCATTTTGAAAGCCTATGACGCTGGACAAAAATAGCTATTTTATTCACACTAATTTGAAACTTTGAGCATAGATAAAAACGTGACGCATCCAGATACCACTTCGCAACAGAGCCTTAGCGCAGATGCTTCTAGCACTTCTAGCACTTCTGGCACTTCTGGCACTTCTGGCGCCTCTGGCCTATCCGAGGATAGCGACAGTCCACCCGATGCCCACGCGGATCTGGACGCTGAGCCAGAAATCAGCCCAGAAATCAGTCCAGACACTGACTGGATTAGCCCAGCTCAAAATCAGGTGGAGAATAATATTGCTGATGCACGATGGAAGGTGCTCTTGCAATCTGGCCAGCCTCTATGTATTGCGCTATTAGACAAATTCGCAAAAATGACAAAGATTTCTAATTGCACTATTTCTGTTTTATGGACAGATGATAGCGAGATGGCAGGCATCAATAATCAATTCCGGCAACAGGACAAACCGACCAATATCCTGTCCTTTCCAGCCCACGATAATTTCCCAGATACACTGCCAGAAGAGCCTATTTTTCTAGGTGATATGGCACTTGGTTTTGAGACCCTTACAAATGAGGCAGCAGATAATGGCCAGCTCGTTGAACATCATCTGGCGCATTTATTTTTACATGGGCTCTTACATTTAGTCGGATATGACCATCAAGATGAAGCTGAAGCCGAAGAGATGGAGGCTCTTGAAATACAGCTCCTAGCAGAGATGAATATTCCTAATCCCTATCTTTTGAAGCCTACTATTAAAAAAGAAGATAATGACCATGTTTAATGCTCTTACCCTTAGCCGTAAATGGCCATTTATTGGCAAGCAGACATCTGTGCGTGAAGAGCTGACTGGGCTAATTGAAACCTCTATCAGCCAGACTGATACAGAATTTGATAATCAGGAAGGCTTGCTGTTACGCAATATGCTGGGCTTGCGTGATATTACAGCAGAAGATGTGATGGTACCGCGTGCAGATATTGTCGCGATTGATATCTCGGAGGGGTTTGA
>JGI26086J50260_1000415_pt1 | contig 27433 bp, 33 predicted proteins | sample SaaInl3SG_22_DNA_FD_50260 | JGI IMG/M metagenome (IMG submission 50260)
TCCTCAGGCACAAATGACTGATGAATAAATCCGGCTAAGGCAGCTAGTAAAAAGAGAAGGGGGTAGAACCCGTTCTTTAATTGGTCCCCGTTAATCATCTTTTGGCATTTCTTTTACAAGTTGGTACAAGGAAATCCCCACGGCTGCCATCACACATACCGCAGTGTACAACCCTTTTTCCGAGGCGTATTTTTCGTCTAAATATTTACCTAATTCCGAACCCAGATAGATGAGTACGGCCATCTGCACTCCAAGTGTACTGAAGCGCATGAATTTTTTATCAGACATTCTTAAGCGCTTTGAGCGCTGTCTTTATCTGCCTCGTTGACTTTACGCATCACGGTACCCATGGTTACAGATCCATTGATTTCCGCACCCGGTTCTACGGCTAGTTTTTCAACCTGCACCTTACCTTGGACCTTCGCAGAAGCTGTAAGCGATAGTGTTTGCGCAACTTTAAGCGTTCCTTCTAATTGGCCTGCGATAGCGGCGTTTTTGCACTCCACTTCGCCTTCCACTCGTCCGTGCTCTCCGATAACCAGCTTACCGCTGACCTTCATGTTGCCAACAACCTTGCCGTCAACTCGTATGTCTCCATCCGAAACTACATCACCGGTTATGCTCGTGCCCACGAGAATACGGTTGGACGCTTGAGCTTGTTCTGGGTATTTTTTTGCAGATGAAATCATAATGTGTCAAAATATTGGAGGTACTCTTTGAGGACCTTGTCTCTATAAACTTTGCCAAAGTTCGGATTATTTATATAAAAACCAGCACTTTGAGCCTTCGGATAGTATTGTTCGATGGATGTCCCTTGTTGATTGAAGGTGTTTACATACACGATCGCCTTCTCTTTCGTACGTAAACCACTGACAATAATGAGCTGCGTGTTTTGATCGTAGAATATGTTTTGAATGCGCAGGTTATCAAATTTGAAAAACTCCTTATTGAAATCTGCTAGTGCATTTCGCAACTCATTGATTTTTGAATTTTCTGCAGGTATGGCAAGGACGAATTTATGCGGCGCGTTGTCCTGCTGCTGAAAATCTACTTTATTCACTTTTAAATCCCCCGTACCGCGGTTCGGAGCCTCTTCACTTCCAGATGCCTCGTCTTGTAACATGCTCAAAAGTTGCGCAGCGCGAGTGGCCTCTTCCGTTCCTGAATGGATTTTTACGACGTTCTGTAGTTCACTAATCGTCGCCTCAGCATCGCCGGTGGCACCGGTAATGTAGGCAGTCAAAAGACCGGTTTTCGGCAAGAGGGCACTGCTTGGATATCTTGCGGTAAAGGAGTTGAGTAAGGCGGTCGCAGATTTGAATTGGCCCAATTCATACGCGACAAATGCGGCATCGTAAGCTTCTTGCTCTTCCAAAGGAATGGTTGGACCCTTTTGTTCACCGCGCAATAATGCGGCATATGGGCTGTTTGCATAGGTTGTAAGGAGCGCCGATTTCGCCTCGTCACTCTTTTCTTCAGCCCCCGTTTCCGTGTAAAGCAAGTACTGACCATACAAAACTTTCGGTGTCGTCTGAGCGAATGATTCAAACTCATTCATGTATCCCGCCCAAGCTAATTCCGCTTCGTTTTTATCCCGAAGCCCGTCCTTATAAATGAAGCCTAGTTCGCTTTTTGCGCTTGCCTCACGCTGAAGGCTCGCCTTCAAATCGTCGTCCGATTTTAAAACCCGCGCCAGATAATAATCCACACTATTGTCGTCGCTCGGCAACAATGCTTTTGTGGAGTCGCTTTCAGCAACCTCTTGGTTTTCATTTGGTTGTACCGCAAAACCTTGCACCGGCTTATCTTTCGTACGCCAATGGTCTTCTAATGTTCTGTTTCCCCAGGTGCGCTTAAACGCCGCAACACCTTTCGCTCTCACCGATGGGTTGTAAAAATACCATTGTCCTGAACCGCCGCCCGCTTGAGGACCAGCATCTGCCAATAACGTGTTTTCTGCTGCACGCATTGCTGCAATTTCCGCACGCCTTGCCTCCGCAGCTTCGCGCGCTTGCTTGGCCTCGATGTGTTCCTCAAATTTTTGACGAAGCGCTTGCGCACTCATTCCATACATGGACTGGAGGCTGTCTTCAAGCGATACAATGTTTATTTGGTCCACCAAATCGTTCAAAACAGTGGTGCGTTCCTCTAACGTGTCCAAGCCCGGATAATCCAAAGGCAACACCGAAATAGCACTGTCGTAGTATGCCTGTGCATTCACAAATGATCTAAAATCAAACTCAATACCCGCCAGTTTTAAATAGCTTTTCCCTTTTTGACGTGGATTATCGACCGAAGAAGCGATGCTCTGACGCAACTTTACCTCAGCCTCNGGATACTGCTCAAGGTCCAATTCTTTCAACGCCCACACGTAATAAATCTGATCGCGGTACGTGATNTTNTTATCGTCCTTAAGCATCTTATTTAGNGCCTTCTCTATGATGCTTATATCTTCCATGAAGACGTCAAAATTCTCTGCACGCTTGATCTGAGCCGAAAAGGTGATGTCGTAATCGTCNGGGTGTAATTTAAGTACGTCCTCATAGGCTAGGGCACTTTCATACCCCTTGCCGAGCTTCGCCAAAAGTTGTGCATTGAGATACGTCAGCCGCACTTTCTCTGACTTCACACTAGCCGTTTGTGCTGCCGCTGCAACCCAGGCTTGCGCCTCCGCCCACTTTTCTTGAGAAAAATGGAAATACGCCATGGTTTTTTGGGCTTCAAACAACTGGTCTTTTGGAAGCTTCTTTGTGTAGAGTTCGTCCAATTGCTGTTCGGCTTGAAAAAAGTTTTCCATCCGAACGTGCGTTTGGGCAGCAAGGAGCTTCGCCCAAAAAACTTCGTCTTCAGCCAGCTCAAGTCGCCCGAAGTTATCTTCAATGTAAGAGGTGGCTTCAAGGGTTTGAATCAACTCGTGCTTGTAAAATCGGCTTCGTGCTATTAGAAGATAGGCTTTAAAAACATAGTCGTTCTTCTGTTTACCGCTAAAGACCATACTGTGCTTCTTAACCACTTTAGCGCTTTTCTCAATAGCGCGGTCCATCTTCGCAAATAACCCAGACGCTTGATCTGCATCTGGCCAAAAGTAAATGGGCAAGAACTGTTCAAAGTCCCATTCCTCGCCGTTTTGAAACTGTACAACAGCCTCGTTAAAAGCCTCTTCGCCATTGAAATAGGCGTTGTAATGCGCGGTAACCTCGTGGTACTTTCTATTCACCCAACGATCCTTCGTCGTAGAACAAGAGGCCAGCAAAAGCACGGCCGCGAAGATGATAAGTCGTTTTGTGTAGAACATATTTCTAATAACGCCCTAAAATTATTTTATTTCACGCCGCGAGAGAAATTCAGAGCACGATATTTGTCTTTAATCATGGCAGTAGAAAAACAGAAACAAAAACGCGTAGAGCGGTGGCGTAATAAATTTCGCCTCGTCATTTTGAATGACGATACCTTCGAAGAGCTCCTAACCCTGCGCCTTAGCCCGTTGAACGTTTTTACGTTCAGTGTTTTTGCTATTGTTTTTACCATCGCGATCACTTCAATGGTTATTGCTTTTACTCCTTTAAAAGAATTGGTTCCCGGTTACGCTTCTTCTAAAATTCGTCGACAAGCGGTAGAATTAAGCTTAAAAACAGACAGTTTAGAGGGCGTTTTACGCCAAAACGAGCGTTATGTAAACGGTATTCAACGCATTTTGCAAGGAGAAGTGATCGATTCTGTTGTTCAGGATGTGGCTACTGAAGATACCGCCGCAAGCGCATCTGTTGTGCTCTCGGATCCTAGCCCTACGGACAGCGCGTTTAGAGATTGGGTGGAAGACGAAACGGCCTTTAGTTTGGAGCAACGCGCGGCAGAATTGGACATTCCCCAGCTTTTAGCCCCAGTAGAAGGCGTCGTGACTTCTTCATTTGATCGTACCACAGGTCATTTCGCGGTCGATGTTGCTTCAACGAGAAACGCGCCTATAAAGTCCTGCTACGAAGGCACGGTTGTTTTTGCCGACTGGACCAGTGAAAATGGACACATCATCATCATACAGCACGAGAATAATTTAGTGAGCGCTTACAAACACAACAGCGCGCTACTCAAAGAAGTCGGTGATTTTGTTCGAAGCGGAGAAGCCATCGCAATTATTGGAAATAGCGGTGAAAATTCAACCGGACCGCACCTTCATTTCGAGCTCTGGTATGACGGAAGCGCCATAAACCCAGAAGAATACATCAAGCTTTAGCGCGACTGCTCGTAGCCCTCATCTGCGGGCAATCCCTTCTTCTTACTCTCAATAACCGCTAAGGCATCGCATCGCTCATTTTGCGGATGGTTGTTGTGGCCTTTTACCCATTGAAACGTAGGGTTGTATTTTTTAAGAAGCGGCAGCATTTGACGCCACAAATCCGGATTTTTTTTGTCTTTGAAGCCTTTTTTGACCCACGAAAAAAGCCAACCCTTGTTAATGGCGTCCACGACATACTTGCTGTCGCTCACGACGACGACTTCGACTTTGTCACTCTTAAGTTCACGAAGACCTTGAATGACTGCGAGTAATTCCATACGGTTATTCGTGGTAAGTCGGAAGCCTCCACTGAGTTCTTTTTGATGACCTGCACTGCTTTCTAGAACCACTCCATAACCGCCTGGTCCTGGGTTGCCGCTTGCTGCTCCGTCCGTGTAAATGGTTACTCTCAATTGCTCAATGCCATTTGTTCGATCCAACCTTCAACGGTCGGGCCATAATATTCCAACTCCAAATCGCGGACGCTGGACTCTATACTTTCGGGCGAAGATCCGGGCTCAATTTCCACTGAATACTGCGCAATAACCGCACCCTCGTCATACGCTTCGTTCACCAAATGTATGGTAATACCCGTCTCATTCTCTCCAGATTCACTCACTGCTTGGTGCACGTGCTTGCCGTACATTCCTTTGCCACCGAACTTAGGCAACAACGCGGGGTGAATGTTTAACATTCGCCCATTGAACGCAATGGTCCATTCTTTCGGAATCATTTGTAAATATCCCGCCAATAAAATGACGTCTGCCTTTTCCTTTAAAATAGTCAAAAGCGCAGCACTTTCTGTTTTTGGTGAAAAGACCTCAATACCAACATTTAATCGTTTAGCACGCTCAATTACGCCCGCTTTAGCGTTGTTCGTAACTATTAAATTTACCCTTGCGAGGTCAGAATGCTCGAAATACCGCACCAACGATTCCGCGTTACTTCCTGAACCTGAGGCAATTATGGCTATTTTTAACATGATTTTTGTACCTTGAAAGGGCAAATTTAAGCCGAGATATCCGCTGTGGGGGATAACTAAAGTTTTATTTTCTTTGTGGCGATTATTAAACTATTCTAATCATGTCTGAAATTGCAGGAAAAGTAACAGCTATCATCGTTGACAAATTAGGTGTTGACGAAAACGAAGTTAATGTGGATGCTAGCTTCACTAACGACTTAGGTGCGGATTCGCTAGACACCGTTGAGTTGATCATGGAATTCGAAAAAGAATTTGATATCCAGATCCCTGACGATCAAGCTGAAAACATTGGTACAGTAGGTCAAGCTATCTCTTACATCGAGGAAGCTTTAGCATAAGCAAAAGTCTTTTTTTATGAGCCTGAAACGCGTAGTAGTAACAGGGCTTGGTGCGCTCACACCCGTGGGCAACACAGCCGAAGAAACTTGGACGAATCTCCTTGCTGGAAAATCCGGTGCCGGACCCATCACGAGATTTGATGCCTCATTGTTCAAAACACACTTCGCGTGTGAGGTCAAAGACTTTTCTCCCAACGACTTGCTCGACCGCAAGGAAGCTCGTCGTATGGATCGATTTACACAATTCGGAATGGTAGTAGCCGACGAGGCTATTGCTGATTCCGGGTTGGATTTTGAAAAAGAAAACCCTGACCGCATAGGTGTTATTTGGGGTTCTGGTATCGGCGGTATCGACACCTTCTTTGAACAAGTCAAAGGCTTCGTTGATAACGACCTCACTCCCCGTTTTAATCCGTTTCTTATTCCGATGATGATTTCAGACATTACGCCTGGTCGCATTTCAATGAAACACGGTTTACGCGGACCCAACTACACGACAGTTAGCGCTTGCGCATCTTCTACAAATGCCCTTATTGACGCGTTCAACCTTATCCGCTTAGGTAAAGCTGATGTTATTGTGAGCGGCGGCTCAGAGGCCGCTATTAACCCGGTGGGTATGGGTGGATTCAACGCGATGAATGCGCTATCCACGAGAAATGATGACCCAATGACCGCATCTAGACCTTTTGATGCAGACCGCGACGGCTTTGTTATGGGTGAAGGTGGTGCAGGCATCATTTTAGAAGAATACGAACACGCAAAAGCGCGCGGTGCTAAAATTTATGCTGAGATGGTTGGCGGTGGCCTAAGCGCTGATGCACACCACCTTACTGCGCCACATCCAGAAGGACTGGGCGCACGCAATGTGATGGCGAATGCCATTGAGGATGCGGGTCTAAAGCCAGAAGATATTGATTACGTAAATGTTCACGGTACATCCACACCGCTCGGTGATATTGCTGAAACAAAGGCTATTCAGAAGGTCTTTGGAGAACACGCTTACAACTTGAATATTTCATCTACGAAGAGTATGACGGGTCACCTCTTGGGTGCCGCCGGTGCTGTTGAGGCCATGGCTTCTATTATGGCAATCTATACCGGGATGGTCCCACCGACCATCAACCACTTCACCGACGATGAAAACCTTGATCCTAAACTTAACTTTACTTTCCATTCGGCTCAGGAGAGAGAGGTTAGAGCAGCGTTGAGCAACACCTTCGGTTTCGGGGGTCACAACGCCTCTGTCCTCTTTAAGAAAGCTGAATAAATGAGTAGACTTTCCCAGGTATTTCTTTCTTTTAAGCCTTCCCGGTTCAAAAATGAAATCAAGGGGATCATTGGGTATTGGCCCAAGGATATTTCTTTGTATAAATTGGCCCTCCGTCATTCAAGCGCCTATCCTTTTCGTAAAAAGAAAGGCGAGCGTAACAATGAGCGACTAGAGTATCTAGGCGATGCTGTGATTGATTTAGTCGTTGCAGAAGCGTTGTTTTACCGTTTTCCAACCGAGGACGAAGGGTTTTTAACCAAACTCCGGAGTAAATTGGTTTCCCGAAACAATTTAAACCGCGTTGCTGATGAGTTGGGACTCCCAAATTTGTTAGTCGCAAATTTAAAAGGAAATCACGGGGAGAGTATCTATGGAGATGCCCTTGAAGCTTTAGTGGGTGCGGTGTATATCGATCTGGGAATAAAAAAGACGCAGTTCTTCGTAATGCAAACCATTGTTTTGCCTTTTATCGAAAATTCGATCTATTATTGACCACGCACAACTATAAAAGTGAGGTTATTGAATACTTCCAGTCTAAAAAGCTCAGTTTTCGCTTTGAGGAGTTGTCGCGTATCGGTGAGCAGCACAACAGCACCTTCACCATGGGCTTGTTTGTGGGGGACGAGCTCGTAGCACAGGCTGAAGGTGGCTCGAAGAAAAAAGGAGAGGAGGCCGCTTCTAAAATCTTTTACAATCAAAACCCAGAGTTGCTGAATGGCTAGAGTAAAACATATAGACGCGCTTTCTAAGCTGAAGATGAACTTCAGTGCCGTAGGCGTTCGTTCGCCGCTAAAAGACTATGAGTTGGCTTACTGGCTCAACGTTCAATACGGCATGCGTTTGGTTTGTAGGCCAGATCCTGAAGACGAATGGGAGAATGACGTTGTATGGGAATACAACGTATTTGACGGNTCCGACCCTTTTGGCGAGTCCCTTTGCATGGTTGCCAACTTAAGCTCAGGTGCTCAGCTAGAAACGGTAGAAGCTCCTAGCTTATTTGATAGTGTTCCNGAAAAGCATCTTTTGCCTTCTGTAAAACACTGGGACTATGTTTTAATGGTGGAAAATGNGGACTTTGCGTTCGATTTAGAAACTGTTTTGAAACGAAACGAAAGAATCACAACGGCCCAATATTTTGAGGCACACACACAACTAACACAACGAGAAACACATTTACTGTATGAAATTAGGAACCTCTAATAACACTAAAATAGTCGCCACAATGGGACCCGCCTCTTGGCATAAAGAGGTCATGAAAGACATGATTAANGCGGGGGTTAATGTCTTCCGCGTTAACTTTTCACACGGGGATTATGAAACGCACCGCCGCACTATTCGTTTGGTGAAGGAGCTGAACGAAGAGTTTAATTGTAAAACAGCTGTTCTCGCTGATCTACAGGGGCCTAAGCTCCGTATTGGTGATGTAGAAGATGGCGCAATTATCAACGAGGGCGATGTCTTGACGTTCACGACAAATAAGGTCCGCGGTACGGCAAAATTGGTGTACATGAACTACCAGCAATTCCCTCAAGACGTTAATGCTGGAGAACGGATTTTGCTTGATGACGGAAAATTGATGTGTGAGGTTCTTGAAACCAATAAAAAAGACACTGTTGTCACCAAGGTAATTCAGGGCGGACCGTTAAAAAGCAAGAAAGGCGTCAACCTTCCTAATACGAAGGTAAGTTTGCCTTGTTTGACCAAAAAAGATCTAGAAGACGTTGTTGTTGCAATGGAAGAAGGTGTTGAATGGATTGGGTTGAGCTTCGTTCGCGACGCAGCTGATGTGCAGGAACTGCGGAAAGTCATTAACGACTTTGGTTCGTTCGCAAAAATTGTTTCAAAAATTGAAAAGCCTGAAGCGGTTGTAGACATAGACAACATCATTGACGCCACTGACGCAATAATGGTTGCCCGTGGTGATCTAGGCGTTGAAATACCCTATTCTTCCGTGCCAATGGTACAAAAGATGATCGTAGCTAAATGCCACTTAAAGGCAAAGCCATGTATTATCGCCACACAGATGATGGAGAGCATGATCGACAGCCAAAGCCCAACTCGCGCAGAGGTTAACGACGTTGCAAATTCTGTTTGTGACGGTGCAGATGCTGTGATGCTTTCCGGTGAAACGTCCGTAGGTAAATTCCCTGCAAAAGTGGTTCAAACAATGGCAAACATAGTTTCGCACGTGGAATCTACGTTTGATGTTAGGCCTAACGTTGAAAACGAACCTTCCGTTAAAAACGAGCGCTATATAACTAAAACCATCTGTTATAACGCAGCAAAAATTGCTGATCAAATAGATGCGGCAGCCATCTTAACCATGACCTTTAGTGGCTATACCGCGCTTAAAATTGCTGGACACCGCCCGAAAACAAAAATCATTGTATTCACCGCGAACCGTCAAATAATGAACCAAATGTCACTGGTTTGGGGGGTTGAAGCGTTCTTCTACGATAAAATGGAGAGTACCGATAAAAGCTTTAAGGACATTAAGGCTATCCTAAAAGAAAGTGGTACCGTTAAAGAAGGTGACCTTATTGTGAATATAGCGTCAATGCCTATTGAAGAGCGCGGATTTACCAATATGTTAAAAATATCGGCCATTGACTAAGCGTCAACAGGCCCAACAAACAAGAAAAGGCCGGGACGACTGGCCTTTTCTTTTTTTCAACGTGCTATGAAACAACCAAAACATTTGTGGGAAACACACGAGCACACATTGCGGCGAACGTTCGTGTTTCAAAGCTTTTTGACCGCAATCGATTTCGTTAATGCGGTTGCCCGGGTGTCTGAAGAGCAACACCATCATCCAAATATTTCAATTGATTATTGTAGCGTTAATTTGACTGTGAACACCCACGACGCAGGGCACGTGGTAACGGCTAAAGACCACGAATTAGCCGCAGCAATAGACCGTCTTTACAAGGGGAATGATTAATTAGAGGCCTGTTTTAAATTGCTCTAAAAAACGCTTGTCGTTTTCTGTGAATAGTCGAATGTCTGGAATTTGATAGCGGTTCATTGCTATTCTTTCAATGCCCATTCCAAAAGCGTACCCCGTATAGACGTCAGGGTCTATTCCGCTTGCTTTTAAAACATTAGGGTCGACCATGCCACAGCCCATTACCTCAAGCCATCCTGTGCCTTTCGTGATTTTATGGTCTATTTCATTTTCTAACCCCCAATAAACATCTACCTCAGCGCTTGGCTCTGTAAAGGGAAAGTATGATGGCCTCATGCGTATTTTAGCTTTGCCGAAGAACTCTTGGGCGAAATACAACAACACCTGCTTTAAATCAGCAAAGCTTACATCTTTATCAATGTATAATCCCTCTATCTGATGGAAAATACAATGACTGCGCGCGCTAATTGCCTCGTTTCTAAATACACGGCCAGGGCTAATGGTGCGGATCGGCGGCTGATTGTTTTCCATTGCACGCACCTGAACGCTAGAGGTGTGGGTTCGCAGTGCCCAGTCGGGGTTGCGTTGAACGAAAAAAGTATCCTGCATGTCGCGTGCAGGGTGTTCCTCTGGAAAATTCAAGGCCGTGAAATTGTGCCAATCGTCCTCTACTTCGGGGCCTTCGCTAACGTTAAATCCAATGCGTTTAAAGATGTCTACAATCTCGTCTTTAATGGCGTTGATTGGGTGTATTGCACCAAATTCTTGTGGGTTTCCCGGGCGCGTCAAGTCTCCGTTCTGGCCCAATGCGGTTGAAGACTCCAATTCTTCTAAAGCCACGTTATACTTCGACTCCGCAAGATCTTTCAACGTATTTAGCGCCGCGCCAAAGTCTCTTTTCTGTTCTGCAGGGACCTCTCTGAATACTTTAAAAAGTTCCTGAATAGCACCCTTTTTACTGAGGTACTGTAAACGGAAAATTTCGGCTTCTTCCTTGTTAGTGAGGGAGGTAGCTTCAACCTGGCTTTTTAAATTTTCAACTCTTTCCAGCATAATTGGCCGTTCTAATACGTTAGCTTTGTTGTAGATTTGGCGAAATTACTGAATTCCCCGCATGAAACGATTTATTCTTTTAGTACTCATAGGATTTGTTCTTACCTCTTGTCAAGAAGAGGTTGTAGACGAATACTTCGTGAAAGTAAAAGTAGTGAACGAGAATGGTGTCCCTATTCAAAACGCTGCTGTTAAAATGTTTGCCCCTGTTGCCGGTGCAACGGAATGGTACAANTTTACCGACCCTAGCGGGGAACTCATCTTTCGCTCGGGCTTTGAGGCTTACTATGACCTGAAAGCATGGAAGATGATTTACGAAGGCTGTAATTACGTTCGACTTGTAAAAGGCGAAACAGTTGAAGTAAATGTTGTAATTTACCCCATCGGCGAACCAAACGGCTGTGTAGAATAATGAAACGTATTATTGCTCTTTTTGCCTTTTCGGCACTGCTCCTTACAGGATGTCAGATAGAAAACCCTACTTATCCCTTTAGAATTAAAGTAACNAATCCAAGCGGTGTTGCTATTCAAAACGTAACCGTTGAAGCTTCTGTTGACGTCCCTGGCTACCGTGAGGAAGCTTATTTTATCGGAGTTACNGGTTTAGACGGNATCGTAGAATTTGAATACGACTATGAGGCTGTATTCAAAGTNTTAGGAACACGCGGNGAAAATCCATTTACNCACATTGGTTGTGGCTTTATTAAACTAGAGCCCAATAAGACTGTAGAAACAGAAATCGTTTTGCTCCCTTATGATCCTAGTGATCCTGGATGCTAAAAACTTTTTCTTACGAATACAAAAGCGGGCTAGAAGCCCGCTTTTTTTATAAATACCCGTTTGCCTTAAAGTACTGCACGACCGCTTCTTTCATTAATATGGTTTGCTCACCCGCTTTTAGGTTTGGTAGCGGCTTAAGCGCAGTAAAATGGGGCCAGCCTTCTTCATCACGTTTTTCAAATTCATAATAACCGAACGGTTCTAGAATGGTACATATAGCAATGTGAAGCACGTTAATTTTCACGTCCTTTTTCATTTTGATATAACCCATCTGAAGTTCCTGGGTTCCAATAAGAAGTAAAACCCCGTCTAAATCTAAATCTCCATCGCCGGGAAATTGTTTCGTAAGTTTTGTTACTAATCGCTCCCAATCTTGCTTTAATTCTTCGCTTCTCATTAATTTGCCGCTATTATGGTTGGACTAGACCTTGTTATCGTTGTTTTCTGCGCCTTTCTTCTTGCTAAAGGTATATGGAAAGGCTTTGTGAAAGAAATCGCGGGAATCGTGGCTGTAATAGGCGGTGTCGCGGTGTCTTTTCTATTTCATTCACAGGTGCAGCCGTATATCACCTCATTTGTCGGGGAGAAGTATATTCAATTGACCTCTTACGTTCTCGTGTTCCTTGGATTTTATCTGATCGTTATGCTGTTAGGCAAACTACTGGATAAAATTCTCCGCTCCATCTTCCTTGGCGGTATTAACCGCGTGCTTGGCGCCATATTCGGGCTTGTTAAAGCCTGTTTTTGGCTGACGCTTTTAACGTTTGCCTACACGAAAATCCAGCTTGGCATTGGATTCAGCCACCCCTCCTGGGTGACCAATTCTGTTTGTTACCCCTTTTTACTCGACCTCGTTAGTATTGGAGAAAGCCTTATTCCTGCTTAACTAAGCGCCGCTACGCCAGGAAGTGTTTTTCCCTCAAGAAACTCAAGCATTGCGCCGCCACCCGTACTGATGTAGCTTACCTTTTCGGAATAACCGAACTTATTCACTGCTGCCACACTGTCTCCCCCGCCAATAAGCGAGAACGCGCCCATTGCTGTTGCATCTGCTACGGCTTGTGCTACCGCTTTGGTTCCACCCGCGTAATTCTCAAACTCAAACACGCCCATAGGACCGTTCCAAATAATGGTTTTACTCGATGCCAAAGCCTCTAAAGCATTTGCAACACTTTGCGGACCGTTATCTAGCCCCATATAACCTTCAGGAATCTCCCCAATAGGACATACACGCTCAGCTGGCGTATCTGCGAAGTCCTTTGTAATTAAGGTATCTACAGGAATCAAAAGATTACACCCCTTCTCTTTNGCTTCCTCAATTAGTTGCTTCGCTAAGTCTAGCTTATCGTCTTCGACTAAAGACGTTCCTATGGCGCCGCCCATCGCCTTCACAAAAGTGAAGCCCATACCGCCACCAATAATTACAGTGCCAACGTTGTCAATCATATTGGTAATCACTCCGATTTTTGAGCTGACTTTGGCCCCACCAATTATAGCAACGGTAGATTTACGGTCACTACCCAGCGCTTTTGAAATGCTCTCAACCTCAGCATTCATCAAGTCACCGAACCCTTTGTTCTCTGGTGAGAAAAACTGTGCAATAATAGCCGTTGAGGCATGCGCCCTATGGGCCGTTCCAAACGCGTCGTTCAAATAGATATCGCCTAATGCTGCCAAAGCTTTAGCAAATCCCTCGTCGCCGCTCGTCTCTTCTTTGTAATAACGTAGATTCTCTAACAACACCACTTCACCTGGCTTTGCTTTCGCAACAACCGATTCAGCCGCCTGACCAATACAGTCCTCCGCAAAATGAACAGTCGCGCCAACCGCCTTTTCAACTTCACCGACCAGCGCACTCAAAGACATTTTTGGAACACGCGCTCCATCTGGACGGCCTAAATGGCTCATCAAAACCGGAATTCCGCCTGCAGCCAACACTTTTTTGATTGTTGGTACCGCTGCCATAATTCGTGTATTGTCAGTAACAGCAAGGTTTTCATCCTGCGGTACGTTAAAGTCAACACGGATTAGAACTTTCTTATCTTTAAAGTCGAAGCTTTTCATATATTTTTGAGTGTTATTTCAGCGCCCAATTTACTACCCAATTTTCACTCTACATTAGATGTTCAGCATATATAACAATCAAGATTTGATGGACCAATTATTTGCTGCTCACGCCGGCAAAAAACTTCATCATGCAAATCTTATTTATGGCGGCGCGGAGAAGATCCTTTACCCATTGGCCTTAGATTAGCGGCAACGCTTCTCTGCGAGACAAAAACCGCCTGCGGAACATGTAGAAACTGTAAGCGCGTAGAAAAACTTGAGCATCCTGATTTAAACTTCACCTTTCCTTTTGTAAGCGGCGGAAGCACGGGCACGGCCGACGATTTTCTAAAAGACTTCAGACAAGCACTCTTAAAAAATCCCTTCCTTGATCCCGACAGCTGGCAAAGGCAGATCACAAGCAAAAACCAGCAATTGCAAATTCCTGTAAAGGAAATTCAAAATCTTCAGCAAAAGCTTAGTTTAACCGCTGCGGAAGGCGGAAACCGAGTGCTCCTGATATGGATGCCTGAACAGATTAAAACAACCGCTTCTAACAAGCTGCTTAAGCTCATAGAAGAGCCTCTGCCCAATACGTTCATTATTCTTGTTTCGCATCGAAAAAACAAGCTACTTCCTACCATCGTGTCACGATGTGCACCNTGGTCTTGCAAACCACTAGACNAATCATCTTTCGACCAACACTTTGAAAATAGCCCTGAACAAACAAAACGGCTTTTAAGCATGGTGTTCGCTCCAAACCTGGGCGCTGCAATAACCGCTTATGATGATCCCGAAAGCACTCAGATTGATCGTTTTGCTGAATGGATGAGAACGTGCTACAAAGGGGTGCCCGTGGAAATTACATCGGTAGTAAACGAGCTTGCTTCTCTGCCAAAAGAGTCACTTAAAACNCTTATTTTCAGGTCTTTACATTTTTTAGAGCGTGGCTTTTACCACAATGTTCAAAACACCCCTAACAGTGCTACAGACCTCGGTGTAATCAACGTCCAGAAGCTAAGCGGCGCCGTGGTTCCAAAAGGCGCCTCCGGTATTACAAAGTCACTTGGAGACTGTCTCAACGACCTGGAAAGAAACGTTCATGTAAAAACAACATTAACGCATACTTCCTATGCGTTATATAGCGCCTTCCGTGGTAACTAAACGTTCTTAAAGACGTAAATCAAAGAACTCTTATTGTTCTTACCTCCTTTAATGTTGCTGATGGTTCCTCGGACAAGACCTTTCAACCAATGACGTGTGCGTTTTGTGGGAGCGCCTTCTTTATACTGCTCGCTAATCAGGCTGATGTAATAACTATCCAAAGACATGGGTAAAACCTCTTGTAATTCAAATCCGTTACGCTCTAACACGGTTTTCATGCTCTTTTTGGTAAAATGGTGAACGTGAATAGGGATGTCCCAAGCTGCCCAATGCACGCCATAATGCTGTGCGTCATGGCTCTCTGGGTTGGGAACGGCAATTAGTAGTGTTCCGTTGTATTTGAGTTTTGATTTAAACGCTTGAAGCAATTCATCCAAATTATAGACGTGCTCTAAAACGTGCCACATCGTAATTGCGTCTACCCTGTCCTTTACCTCGCTTACGGCGCTATAAACACTCCCAAATTTAGAGGCTTTTTCCCGTGCGCCTTCGTTAATCTCTACACCCTGGACCTCGTAGCCTTTAGAGGCCATCTTTTGCATGAATTGGCCCGTTCCGCAACCGTAGTCTAAAAGTGATTTTCCCTCAGCATATTTTTGAACGTGGCCGTGTTTCCAATTCAAATTAATCTCACGCAAAAATTGATACACTTTTGCAAACACAGAAGTATCATCATCCGTATGGCTGATGTAGTCTGGGTTGTCGTAATAAGGACCTACTAAATCTTCCTTTACGCGAGGATTGGTAAACAAATGGGAACAGTGTCCACAAGACCAAATATCAAAGATCTCTTTACTCGTGCTGAAATCTTTTACCGACTGGTAAAAGGATGTGTCTTTTTTTAAACATGCCGGACAATGCNTTAACTCTTCTCTCATAGTGTTTCACGTGAAACTATTACCTTATCTACCCATATATACAAGCAACACATGTATGTCGCTTTGACTAATNCCACTGATTCTTGAGGCTTGTGCTATCGTTGCCGGCTGAATCGCTTTAAGCTTATCGCGCCCCTCATAACTTAAACCCTTGACCTTATCGTAATCAAACTTTTCTGGAATGCTCTTCGTGTTCAGGCGTTTCATTTTTTCAACGTTCTCGCGTTCACGACTTATATATCCGCCGTACTTAATGTCTATTTCAAGTTGCTCTATAACATCGGAACGCCACCATTCTTTGTCTTCGAACTTGGTGCTAAAATCGTCAAGCTTCAAATTTGGCCGGGCAACCAGCTTACTCGTCTTTGTTTTTTCCGTTGCATTTTTTTCACCCCGTCGCTCGAGAACCTCGTTTACATACGCNAGGGGCAGGTTTTTATCCAACGCCGCGTTACCGTCTAAAATTAAACGCTCTTTCTCGTTTAATAAGGCAACCCTTTTCTCTGATGCTAAACCTACCGCATGGCCTAATTTAGTGAGCCTTATGTCCGCGTTATCCTGACGCAACAACAATCTATATTCCGCTCTTGAAGTAAACATTCTATACGGTTCCTCTGTGCCTTTAGTAATAAGATCGTCTATTAGAACCCCTATGTATGCATCGTTTCTTCCCAGAATAAAGGGATCCTCACCGCGCGTCTTTAACACGGCATTTACACCAGCCATAAGACCTTGACAAGCGGCCTCTTCATATCCTGTGGTACCGTTGATTTGACCAGCGAAATACAAGCCGCTTACGAGCTTTGTTTCTAACGTATGTTTAAGCTGTGTTGGCGGGAAATAATCGTACTCGATGGCGTATCCCGGCCTAAAGAACTTTGCACTTTCAAAACCTCTTACTTTATGCAAGGCCTCATATTGTATCTCTACGGGAAGGCTGGAACTAAAGCCGTTAACATAAACCTCTACAGTATTCCACCCTTCGGGCTCTACGAATATCTGATGCGACGTTTTTTCAGAGAATCGATCAATCTTATCTTCTATCGAGGGGCAATAACGCGGGCCTGTGCCTCTAATCGTTCCGTTGAATAGAGGGGAACGATCAAATCCTTTCTTAAGAACATCGTGAACCTCTTGTGAGGTGTGCGTTATCCAGCAGCTTCTCTGGTTTTTGAGCACATAATCGCCTTCAAAACTGAACTGACCGGGTTGCTCGTCCCCAGGCTGTTCTTCCATTACAGAAAAATCCAATGATCTTCCATCTATTCGTGGAGGTGTGCCCGTTTTCATTCTACCGGCCTCAAAACCCATAGCAACCAACTCCTCTGTGATACCCGTGCTTGCGCGCTCGCCAGCTCTACCACCTCCAAAGTTCTTATCTCCTACATGGATAAGCCCGTTCATAAATGTGCCTGAGGTTAGAATAACCGTATCTGCCTCGAACGTTAAACCTAGCGAAGTCCTAACGCCATGAACAGTGTTATCACTCACGTTTAGTCCAATAACCATGTCCTGGAACATATTTAGTCCCGGTGTTTCTTCCAAGAGTTCCCTCCAATATTGGGCAAACAACATGCGGTCACTTTGCACCCGGGGGCTCCACATGGCAGGTCCTTTGCTTCTATTTAGCATACGGAACTGAATCATACTCTTATCCGTTATAAGTGCGCTTCCTCCTCCCAATGCGTCTATTTCACGAACAATCTGGCCCTTCGCAACCCCGCCCATTGCGGGATTACAGCTCATTTGTCCAATGCTTTGCATGTTCATTGTAATAAGCAGAACATTGGCGCCCATCTTCGCGGCACAATACGCTGCTTCGCAGCCCGCATGACCGCCTCCAACTACAATTACATCATATTTTTCGTCAAGAACCATAGTTTTCTAAATAAGCTAACACTTCATCTTCTTTACGACGCATTACTTTGATTTCCTCTTCAGTCTTATCTTTTAGCCCTGTCAAGTGGAGAATACCATGCGCGACAACTCTTCTTAATTCAGAGCTATAGGTCACTCCAAGAACCTGGGCATTATCCTTTACCCGATCTAGGCTTATAAAAAGCTCACCGCTTATTCTGTCGCCACGGGAATAATCAAACGTGATGATATCCGTGTAATAATCATGATTGAGATGCTCTTTATTTATAACTAACAACTCTTCATCTGAACAACCGTGAACATCTATCTTCTTTAATCGTAACGATGGATTGAGCTCCTGAATTGCCCGCTTCACCATAACAACCAACTGTACATCTACATCCATTTCTACAGCTTCTTAAGCACCGGTAAAGGTAAGTCGGTCTCTTTGGATTTTAACACCTTAAAATCAATGCTTTCTCCGCCTTTTGATTTTGATTCGTTTCCTGACTCGCTGTCTCTACTTTCACTTAATTCTTTTTTATTAAATACGCTTTCCTCAACACGCCATAACCGCTCTTCCAGCTCGTTCAGATCTCTCTCTGTTAGTTCCGTATTAAATAATACTTCTTCTTTCAATCGTTCTATGTTTTCCAAAAGCTCCTCTGAACGATCACTTGATTTGACAATGTCTTCCTTTGCCGCCTCAATTCTCTTTAACAATTCCTTTTCACCTGGCTTACCCGATGAACCAGGCTTACTTCCCTCTTGTCCCTCCTTTGGTTCACCAGTTCTTCCCTTCTTTCTTCCCCCTGGTTTTTTTGAGGGCTTCGGAGTACCTTTTTTTCCTTCTTTACCTTCTCCTGCTGATGAGGGTTTTCCTGAGGTACCTGGTTTACCTTTTTTGCAGTCCTTCTTTGCTTGATTTAAGCTTGATTTTTCACTCTCTAGTATAAAATACAACGCTTGATTGATATCGTTTAATGCTGTGATTGCATAGCCAATATCAGCATCCAGATTTTTACCAGCTGTCATTTTTGATTCAATCGTCCGCATCGCAGAACTAAGACTCATTCGTTTTTCAGACAGTAACTGACTTAATAGCGGTTCATGAATTAATAATAAATCCAAAGTGTCTTTTATCGCTTTTTCATTTGCAAGTACAAGCTGCTGCGAACGTGCCTTGTTTACCGCCGTTGCAAGTTTTTGTAAATTTTCTTGCGCCACACTCACTAACCATCCATTTTTTAGCAACCGTTTTATACGCGCTACATTATCTTCTTGAACCTCTACAGTGTTCGTGGCTAGTAACTCCTTTAATTTATCACTAGATGCCTTCGCTTGCTTCTCCCTATTCTCACCCTCTTTATCCATACCCTTCATACCTTCTATAGCTGGTTGAAGTTTTTCTATACTAAGATCTTCTAGCGATTCCGCTGCTTTGAATACTGCACTATCTAAACCCTCGTCTCTTAAAGAGTCTACCATTGATAAGAGTTCGATGGCTTCTTCCATTCTCCACAACTCATCTAACCGCTGAAGTAGTTCATCTAATGGTTCAATCTCTTCTTTAACCTCTATTTGAAGTGGCTTTTTTTCAACCACATCCTTGACCTTCTCGTTCTGCTCTTCACTTAGCTGCTTGTTTCTAAATTCTTTCAGTGTCTCCTCCTGATTATCAGTAATGGTACTTTTTAAGGCTTGATCAGATGCCTCTTTTAATAAATCAGTCGCGTTAAGTACTGGCCTTCTTAACTCTCTCTTAATACCATTCTGGTTATTATCGAAAGCTTTAATTACCACAGCTTTTCGACTACCCCAAGGAAGGCTAACAATCGTGGTTAATCCATTAACTTGTACTTCTCGAGTATCTATACTTAATTTCATTAAGCCATAGTCATCAGTGACCTGTATGATTAGCGAATCGTTGGTATTAGTCAGCACTGAAATAGAAGGAGAAGCGTCTGTAAGTTCAACGGTTGGTAATATCGTTGTCCAATACGCTGTTTTTAATTCAATAGGTGCTCCATCCCATTTAAACGATGTGCTATTTGTTTCACGTGAAACATTAACTGCTATTTTATCTTTTAGAACTCCTTGGTACTCCAGTGTAATTAAAGATCCTTTAAATGCTTTAATGGTATCCTGAGTTATATATGTGGATAGCTTAAGATAGTTAGGTGGTTTTATTGTAGCGCTCCAGGACGTTAATTTTGGCACGCTATCACATACTACTGTTTGTCTTCTATAGAACCTTCCATTAAGTTCCCAATTGATCGTTTCATTTTGCCTTATCAATACACTTTCGGTAACACTCCCTTTATAGAAAGGTGTAAGGTGCGGATGACTCAACTCTAAAACTTCGTTGAATAACGTATGTACAGTATCATTTATATCTAGTAAGATAGCCTCACGTGTATAGGTACCGCTAACAATCTCGTCCTTACCTTCAGTTAAAATTGATTTTGGACTTATTAAAATTGTTAACACTAAAAGTGCTAATGCCCCAATTATGGTTGAAAACGGTATGTTTTTTTTCAGTGTCGTTTTAAATACCGGTAATTCTAAATAGACCTTTTTTAATACAACGACTTGTGCCCATTTATCCAACTCGTTTTTAGATAAACCTGTTAGTTCATCGAGCCTTCCTTTATCATAACTCTTTAAACTTTTAGCAACACGATTTAAGGAATAGTAATTAGTCCATATTACTTGTATCAAATAACGAATTGGCCAAAATAAGAAGGCAGTTAAAGTCAGTACCAGTAGGATTACTACTATCTTTCTAAAAGCAACAAGCTCTGGAATGAAATAATGGTTATACAGCGCTAATGCAATGGCTTCAACAACACTAAATAATAATAGTAAAATACTGTAATACAATGACTTACGTAGATAAACTACGCGTAAAAAACGCTGTAATTCTTGTAACTCTGTCATTATTGATTACTAACTGTTCACCTATAAAGGAGATAGAAACAAACGTCCCTAATTATAAATTGGTCCAAATGGGGCGGACTAAAAATCCCGCAGTATTATTTTTTCAAGATAGTTATTGCATGAAGAACGATTCTATCACGAATTGGTTCTTAAAAAATAATTATCAAGTNATTGTTGCTGAGCGCTCAAATACAGACCCTTTGTTTGTTTTGAATACTGATCACCCTTTTATCCGTGAGTTGGATGGACTTGCCCTTATTACTGATTTAAAATCATATCCAATAGAATACGTCGCTGCCTCAGGTTTAGAAGTGCACGCAACCGTGAATTGGTTTGTAAATACGGATGTTAAAGGCGGCTTTTTATTTCCTTTTTATAAAGGAAGCTTCAAAGAATATTTAGTAGAATGTATGTATAAAAGTAATGAGGTCCTTCCTAGTTATCCTAGTCAAATAACACCAATAGAATTAATAAACCTCTTAGAAACATTACCCCCTCCAAGTGGAACTTATGGTGACTATTCTCTACGATTCTTACAAGGGATCTGGGAGCAACAAGCTAAGGTACAACTCACTTCATACGAAGGTGAATTAGTTTACCAAGTCGTTAAATAGATTAACTACAAGCTATTTTACCTACCCTTCTTTGGTGACGTCCACCTTCAAATTCCTGAGTTAAAAACTCTGAAACAATCAGTTTTGCGTCGTCGGTTGAAATAAACCGTGCAGGTATTGCTACAATATTTGCGTCGTTGTGTTGACGAGCAAGCGCCGCTATTTCTGGTGTCCAACACAGCGCACCACGAATACCTTGATGTTTATTAACCGTCATGTTTATACCGTTACCTGAACCACAAATAACTACACCTAAATCCGCATCACCCTCATCAACAGCTATAGCAACCGCATGACCGTAATCTGGATAATCTACACTATCACTTGAGAACGGCCCTTTATCAAGCGCGTCGTGTTTTAATTCTGTTATTAATTGAATTAAAACTTCTTTTAATTCAACCCCTGCATGGTCACATCCAATTGCTATTTTCATTCGGTAGTAAATTTCTACAAAGGTCGTAAATGTTGTGAATTACACTGTGTATAAAAGTGGATAAGTAGATCATATCCTATGAAAACTTTCTCTTGCTTATCTCAAAGTTTTACCTAATTCAAAAATTCCACGACATAAGCCTTCTGAGTTAGAAAATGTTCTCTTCCGATATTCCCTGTCCATTGATTTTTATTTCTCAACTTAACACAGTGAACTTCATTATTAACACTCTATAAGTAATTTACATAAATTACTGTTAATCAATATTTTAATTATTACTAAAAGTGTTAATAAAGTAGAATTACTATTACTAATTACTGCAAGGTTGATGAGTTATCACGGTTATCAACACACTATATATATTACTATATATCTTTTAAAATGAATACATATATAAATAGAGGAGACTGGATAGTTAAGAACTCTAATGAGGTTTACGATAATGCTTGGATCACAGTACGGCATTATGAGGTTACTACACCAGGAGGTACAGCGGGTATTTACGGTGAAGTGGATTTTAAAAATTTAGCCATTGGTATTATTCCAATTGATACAGAAGGTTACACCTGGCGTGTGGGGCAATTCAGATTCCCGTTAAACGCATACAGTTGGGAAATTCCTGAGGGCGGTGGACCCTTAGGAATAAACCCTTTAGAAAGCGCAAAACGTGAGTTACAAGAGGAAGTGGGTTATGCAGCTGACGAGTGGACTGAATTTCTTCAAATGGATTTAAGCAACAGCGTGACGAATGAACGTGCTGTGGTCTTCTTAGCGGAATCTTTAACCTTTTTAGGTACATCTCACGAAGACACGGAAAATCTTCGCTTAGAACGCCTGCATTTTAGTACACTTTATAATCAAGTGCTCAATGGATCAATAAGAGACAGTATTAGCGTTGCTGCAGTTTTAAAACTAGCTNCAATCCGTCCAGATTTTTTAGAAATTAAGAAATGATCTGAACCGTTCAAACACGATTTCAACCGCGGCCTCATTTGGGTGAGTTCCATTANCTTTAAAATAACTGTAATCCCTTAATTCATCTGTAATTATTTCATAACTAGGGAAATACAAGCAGTTAGAATGTNGCTCCACNANTGATTTTATACTTAGTCGTAAAATAGATTTACTGATAAAGTTTTCTTGTAGACCGACCTTNGTATATTTTACTGGGCTCACAGTAAAAATAATTTGCCAGTGCTTAGGTACATGAGTTAAGATTNAAGTCCAAGCTTCAGTGATTTCATCTAACTCGAGCAACCTACGCTTGAAGANATNTTGAGGTAGCTTATGGCAATTATTAACAATAGTCCCGTTCATTTCCCAACAATGCGCTGTACCAAACGAAATAATAAGNACNGGATGNTCACTTCGGTTTAAATGATCGCGGGCGTTGGTTTGAGCATCATTGATAAACGCGTCTAAACGGTTTTTATCTGTATGCTGAAATTTATTTGCCGCATGAAGTTGGTGGTATACCCCTTGGTGCAGATAAATCTGATTTAAAGTTCCTTCAGGTTGTATGAGCCATTCCAATTGTTGTGCTATACTCACTGGATTAAAAGAGGTTCCTAAAGGATTGAATTGGTAGGGTATATTTATTTTATCCAATGGAGCAGCAAGGTTTTGAACGAAACAGCTGCCTAATCCGAAAAATAAAAAAGGAGGACGCGATTGAACGGGTCCTCCTAGTTGAACTGTTGTAATCACGGTCTAAAGATTAAATTCAATACCCTGTGCTAAAGGTAAATCACTTCCGTAATTAATTGTATTTGTTTGTCTTCTCATATATGCTTTCCAAGCGTCTGAACCGCTTTCACGACCTCCACCCGTTTCTTTTTCACCACCGAAAGCTCCGCCTATTTCAGCTCCAGAAGTTCCTATGTTTACATTAGCAATACCACAATCTGATCCACTTTCGCTTAAGAAAATATGAGCTTCACGCATGTCGCTAGTCATAATAGCTGAAGATAATCCTTGCTGAACACCGTTTTGAAGTGCTAATGCTTCATGTATACCTCCAGAATATTTAATAAGGTAAAGAATAGGTGCGAAAGTTTCTGTTTGTACCGCGTTGTAATGATTTTCCGCTTCAATAATACACGGCTTCACATACAATCCATTTTCATAAATACCGCCGCTTAAAACGGTACCACCACAAAGGACTTTTCCTCCCTCGCTTTGAGCGTTTTGAATGGTTGTTAAGAATGCAGCAACAGCATCTGCATCAGTAAGCGGACCCACATGATTAGATTCATCGAGTGGACTACCAATTTTTAATTGGTCATAAGCACCAACTAACGCATCACGGACTTTATCATAAACGGATTCGTGAATGATCAAACGGCGAGTAGAGGTACAACGTTGTCCACAAGTACCAACAGCTCCAAAAACGGCTCCGGTTACGGTCATTTTTAAATCTGAACTTGGCGTAATAATAATAGCGTTATTACCCCCTAATTCAAGGATACTTTTTCCAAATCGCTGAGCAACTGCAGCACCAACAATTCTTCCCATTCGGGTAGATCCTGTAGCGGAAACTAAAGGAATACGCGTATCGTTGGTGATCCATTCACCAACTTTATAATTACCACTTACAATGGATGAAATACCGTCTGGTAAATTATTTTCAGAAGCTATTTTATTCCAAATGTGCTGGCAAGCCACCGAGCAAAGTGGTGACTTTTCTGAGGCTTTCCAAACTACCGTATTACCACAGACTAANGCTAGAGCAAAGTTCCAAGACCATACTGCAACTGGGAAATTAAAGGCAGAGATGACGCCTACTACCCCTAGTGGATGCCATTGCTCCATCATNTGATGATCCAAACGTTCACTTTTGATGGTTAGTCCATATAATTGACGTGATAGACCTACTGCAAAATCACAGATGTCTATCATCTCTTGAACTTCACCNAGNCCTTCCTGGTAACTTTTACCCATTTCTANTGAGACTANNGCACCCAGCATTTCTTTCTTATTTCTTAGTTCATTNCCGAACTGTCTTATGTATTCACCGCGTTGAGGTGCAGGGACATTTCTCCAATCTTTAAAAGCGGTCTNTGCAGNAGAAACTGCGGCGTTGTATTGTTCCTCTGTAGTAACACTTACATCGCCTAAATGCGCAGAGTCAATAGGGGAATAGGAAGCAATCCATTCGCTGGAATTATGCCATTTTTTACCAATTGCGGTACCGGCGTTTTTTGCTTCTACGCCTAGGTTTTTTAAGATAGTGGTCGCTGTGAAATTTCCCATGTTCTTCTTTTAGGTGAGTGTATAAAATTAAACATAACGAACGACTTTTGTTGTATTCTAAAAATTCCATTACCGATTTTTTAAGTGGGCGGGATGTGCCGTACATTTGTTATTTAGAATTAATTTAAATAAGATGCGTTTTACCCCTGTATTTCTAGTAGTAGCATTTGTTTTTGGAGCTTGTTCAACGCCACAGAATGAAGAAGATACAGGCACCAGTTCTAAGCCTAAGGTGTTGTGCACCACAAGTATCATGGCAGACTGGTTGACGAATATCTCTGGTGATGCTTTTGAGGTAACTGCGTTGTTGGATAAAGGAATTGACCCGCATACTTATAAGCCGAGCAAACGTGATTTAGACGCTATTCGTGCTGCCGATGTCATTATTTATCACGGTGTGCATCTCGAGGGTAAAATCATTGATGTTTTAGAGAAAATAGACGGCAAGCTCATCATTGATGCGGCGGCAAACGTTCCTGATTCCATTATTATCAGTGATCCTAATTTCCCTGCAAGTAAGGATCCGCACTATTGGTTTGATACAGAATTGGTCCAATTCATTGTTGGGGATATAGCTCAACAACTTTCCAGCGCTTATCCAGCAAGTGCCCCACAGGTTAAAAGCGCCACGGTAAACTACCAACAGGAAATTTTGACAACTTCAGATTCCGTACAGAAAATTATAGCGCGCATCGCTCCTGAACAACGATTAGTCATTACTACGCACGATGCACTCAGTTATTTCGCACGAACATTCGGCATGCGTGTGCAGACCTTACAGGGCGCTTCAACAGTGAGTGAGTTTGGTCTACGTGAAATCACAGAATTGGTTGATTTTATCTGTGCGAATAAAGTTCCGGCCATCTTTTTAGAGAATATTGTGAGTCCTCAAGCCATGGAAAGCGTTCAGCGCGGTTGTCAAGACAAAGGCTTTGATGTAGTGTTAGGACCAGAACTTTTAAGTGATTCTTTAGGGCCTGATGCAGATCAAGACACGTACCTCGAGATGTTGTTGTTTAACGCCACACTTTTAAAAACGTATTTAGCACGCTAGTTTGGACCTCTTTCTCAAATACATAACACTTCAAGACCCCAATGTGCGCTATGTAGCATTGGCAACGCTTTTATTAGGTGGTGTTTCTGGAGCGGTAGGTAGTTTCAATTTTTTGAGAAAGAAAACACTAGTTGGAGAAACCGTTGCACACAGTATGCTTCCAGGGGTGCTTATTGCATTTCTTTTAAGCGGTGTAAAGAATCCTTATGTGTTGATCACTGGAGCAGCAATAAGCGGGTGGTTAAGCATTTTATTGGTGGATTATATTACGCAACAAAGTAAAATTAAAGGAGACAGTGCGCTAGCCATTGTGCTTTCAAGTTTCTTTGGTTTCGGTATAGTACTGTTGACCGTCATACAATCAAATTATGGCGGCGAACAGAGCGGTTTAGACCATTATATTTTTGGGAATGCTGCTGCCATGACCCCAGAGGATAGCACTGCTTTTGCTTGGGTTTCAGGACTGGTTTTGATATTGGTACTGAGTTTTTATCACAGCATAAAATCGGTGGTGTTCAACCTTGAATACGCGGATGCTATAGGCATTAACGTCAAGTTCATTGATGGTTTGATCAGCTTCATTACTATTTTAAGTATTTCTGTAGGCATCAAGGCGGTAGGGATTGTGATGATGAGTGCGCTGTTGATTATTCCCCCTACTGCGGCCCGATTTTGGACGAACCGCCTTGTTCGCTTACTACTATTGAGTGGATTTTTTGGGGCATTAGCGGGCTGGCTCGGCGCTTTTGTAAGCTATAGCCAGGTATCGATGCCAACCGGCCCATGGACTATTGTGATAATTTCATTGATTGCATTTATTTCGATGCTGTTCGCCCCAAAGCGCGGGGTCATTTATCAACGGTGGTCTAAGCTATTGTTGAAAAGGAGAATAAATGAAGAAAACCTCCTAAAAACAGCGGTACAAAACGAAGTTCGTGGCCTAGGAAAACTCTTTAACAGGAGAAGCATAAGCCAGCGCCAGTTTTTCGAGCAACGCCTCTGGAACAGAACGGTACGCAGATTGCGCAGAAAGGGGCTCATAAAAAAAGTACATACGGGTTTTACACTTTCTACAGAAGGGCGTTCTTATGGTGCAGAAATTGATCGCCGCCACAAGATTTGGGAAATCTACCTGCAGCGTCGCATGCAAATGAGTATCAACCTTGTGCATGACGAGGCTGAAACCATGGAGCACTTCTTAACACCAGAAATAGAAGCTGAAATTCTCGGTGAATTGGGGCTTTGTTCAAGATTTAACCCCTTGCTGGAGATTCATGAATTGGTTCCAGACACTCCCGTAAACGCGCTATAATATGGATGCTTTTTGGATCATAGTAACGGGATTTTTAGTGGCNTCTTCTACAGGAATGCTTGGTAATTTACTCTTGCTAAGAAGGATGAGTATGATGGGCGATGCGCTCAGCCACGCAGTACTTCCAGGGATTGTTATTGCGTATTTAATTAGCGGTTCTAGAGCTTCGGTACCGTTATTTCTAGGAGCAATAATTATGGGTGTAGTGACAACACTGCTTATTCAGTTCTTTTCATCAAAAGGAAAAATGCAAGCGGATGCCGCCATGGGAACGGTATTCAC
>JGI26086J50260_1000427_pt1 | contig 26856 bp, 26 predicted proteins | sample SaaInl3SG_22_DNA_FD_50260 | JGI IMG/M metagenome (IMG submission 50260)
GCCCCGATATCCACGCCGCGCGTGGGCTGGCCGACAAGCAGCAGGTCGGGGTTGCGCTCCATCTCGCGGGCGACGACGATTTTTTGCTGGTTCCCGCCCGAGAAATTGCGCGCAGGCAGGCGGGGATTGCGCGGGCGCACATCGTAGCGCTCCATCTTATCGGCGCAATCGGCCTTGATCGCCGCGTGATCCATCAAAAAACTGTTGAGCTGGTATTTCGGATCATGGTGATAACCGAAGGCCACGTTTTCCCATGCCTCATAGGGCATGATCAGCCCTTCGGCTTGGCGATCTTCGGGCACATGCGCGATCCCGCGCGCGCGGCGTGATCCTGCATCCGAGGCTTTGCCGGTCAGGTCGATGGATTGACCATTCAGGGTCACGACGCCGCCAGATGCGGGGATCATGCCGCCCAGAACTTCCAGCAACTCGGATTGGCCATTGCCTGCAACGCCCGCAATCCCAAGGATTTCACCTGCACGGATTTCAAGCGAGATGCCTTTCAGCCGTTCAACACCCGCCTCATCGCTGACGGTAAGGTTCTCGACCGTCACGATGGTGTCCTTGGGTTGGGCAGGCGCTTTGTCGACGCGCAGCAAGACTTTGCGACCCACCATCAATTCCGCCAATTGCTGCGGCGAGGTTTGGGATGTTTTGACCGTGGCTGTCATCTCGCCACGGCGCATTACGCTGACGGTATCGGTGACATCCATGATCTCGCGCAATTTATGGGTGATCAGGATGATGGTCTTCCCCTCTTCCTTCAGCCGCCCCAGAATGCGGAACAGCTGATCGGCTTCGGCAGGGGTCAACACGCCCGTAGGTTCGTCAAGGATCAGGATATCGGCGTGGCGGTAAAGTTGTTTGAGGATTTCAACCCGTTGTTGGTGCCCGACGGACAGGTCTTCGACCACCGCATCGGGATTGACATCCAGCCCGTATTCTTCGGCCAGCTCGGTCAAAAGCCTGCGCGCCTTGGAGACCGAGGGGCGCAATAGCGCACCATCTTCGGCCCCGAGAATGACATTTTCGACGACGGTGAAATTTTCCACCAGTTTGAAATGCTGATGCACCATGCCGATGCCCGCGCGGATCGCGGATTGGCTATCAGGGATGGGCGTCAGGTCTCCGTTGATCCAGATTTCACCACTATCGGCTTTGTAAAAGCCGTAAAGGATCGACATCAGCGTTGATTTGCCAGCGCCGTTTTCGCCCACAATGCCGTGGATCGTTCCGGGCTGAACGGAAAGCGAGATGTCTTTATTGGCCTGAACAGGCCCGAAGGCTTTCGAGATGCCTTTGAGTTCGATCGCGGGGGAGAGGGACATTTCAGATACTCATCTTTGGCTAGGGCCCCGCAACGGAGCAGTCTGCCTCTGAAAAGGGCCGCCTCCTTGCTGCGGCGCGGCCCTTTCTGACCTTGTGGGAACAAAAACGGCGGGCGCGGCCAATGACCGAACCCGCCGTTCAAGTCCGTTTTACTGCATCTGCACGGGGCAGGTGCCATCTTCGGTGTAGTTATGAACCGCGATCTCGCCTGCGATGATCTGGGCGCGCGCCTCATCAACAGCGGCCTGCATATCGGCTGTGATCAGCTCGGCATTGTTGTCATCAAGGGCATAGCCCACGCCTTCTTCGGCAAGGCCCAGAACTTGGATGCCAGGCACGAGGTCATCACCTTCGGTGAAGGCGTTATAGACGGCTACGTCAACGCGCTTGAGCATGGAGGTCAGAACCGCGCCTGGATGCAGGTAGTTCTGGTTGCTGTCCACACCGATGGACAAGATGCCCTCATCGGTTGCGGTTTGCAAAACACCCAAGCCCGTGCCGCCAGCGGCTGCAAAGACAACATCCGCGCCTTGGCTGATCTGGCCACGGGTCAATTCGCCGCCGCGCACGGGGTCATTCCATGCGGAAGGTGTGGTACCCGTCATGTTGGAAATCACAACCGCATCAGGGTTCACCGCAACAGCCCCTTGGGCATAGCCGCAAGCAAAGCGCGAGATCAGCGGGATATCCATGCCGCCAACAAAGCCGACCGTGCCAGATTCAGAGGCCATAGCGGCCAGCATGCCTACGAGGTAGGAGCCTTCATGTTCCTGAAAGATCACCGATTGTACATTCGGCTGGTCTACGACCGAGTCGATGATGGTGAAATCTGTATCGGGATATTCGGCGGCCAAGACATCAAGGACGGACCCCCAAGCAAAGCCTGCCATCACGATCGGGTTGGANCCGGACTCGGCCAGACGGCGGATCGCTTGCTCACGCTGCGCGTCCGACTGCAATTCAATCTCGCGGTAGCTGCCGCCTGTTTCTTCTGCCCAACGCTCGGCACCGTTGAAGGCTGCCTCATTGAACGAGCGGTCGAACTTGCCGCCAAGGTCAAAAACCAGCGCAGGATCGGCCAAAGCGCCCGTGGCAGAAAGAGCCAGAGCCGCGCTTGCGCCGAGCAATTTTGTTGTAACTGTCATTTACTTACTCCCGATTGGTGGCGGGCCGGCGTTTTCCTTCACAAGAAGGCAGCCAAACCACGCTGAACATAGATCATGAGATCCCCACGTGAATAAGGACAAAGCGCGGGCTGGGGGTCAACCGAATTCTCTCGCAGCTTTACGTCGCGTCGGGTGGGCTTGGGTTAGCTTTTACCTTGTTTGCCTGTTTGTTCGGCATCTAAAGGGCGGGTCATGAGAATTGCATCACTTCGCGACCCGTCTGGGTGGCTGTAATAGGCTGTGCGCGTGCCGCTTTGGGCGAATCCCGTTTTCGCATAGAGCGCGCGCGCGGCCTCGTTGCGGGCATCCACCTCAAGAAAGACATGCGCCGCACCTTTTGCCGCCGCGAATGTGCATAGCTCCCGCATCAAAATGCGGCCCAATCCTTTGCCTTGATGCTCGGGATGAACGGCGATGGTTAGCAATTCCACCTCGGGCGGCAGCAGCTGGATCACGGCAAAGCCGTGGTTCGTGGTGATCAGGTGATTGACCTTGGCCGATAGCAATTGTTCGAATTCCGCCGCGCGCCATGGTCTGCCATGGGTAAAAGCCGCGCGGTGGATTTCGGCCAGCGCGCTCGGTGTCATGGCAGGATCACAACAGGTGCATCGCGCGATGGTGCAGCATCGGCGGCTCTGAGATAGAGCGGCGCAGGGCGTGGCAAATCGGGTCGGGTGAAACGCTCCGCCGCAATCTGCGCAATGGCAGGCGCGGGCGAGATGGGCGTAGCGATTTGCTCCGCGTTGATTGCGCTTGCCAAATCAGGGCTTGGCCCGCCAATCACGCGCAAACCCGCCATGCCCCAATCCGAGATATCATTGAGGCTGGTCAGTTCAGGCCCGCGTTGGGCATCTTTGCCAAAGCGTTGAAGATAGACATGGTCGCGCCGCGCATCGACACAGGCAAGAACTGGATCGGTCTGGCCATAAGCCAATGCCTCAAGCGAGGAGACACCAACGGCTGGAACGCCAAGCGCCAATGCAAGCCCGCGCGCGGCGGATACAGAAATCCGAATGCCTGTGAANTTGCCNGGCCCGATCCCGACCCCGATGGCCGATAGCGCGCTCAGGCCAATGCCTGCCGCGGCCAGCATGTCTTCGACCAAGGGGATCAGATGTTCAACCTGCCCTTTGGTCATCGGCTCAAAGGCTTCGGCGATGATCTTGTCACCGNGTAGCAAAGCGGCCGCGCAATGCGCGGCCGATGTATCAAAGGCAAGAATGATAGGGTCGCTCATTGGCCTATATCGCTGGTCAGACCGCGACGGGGCGAACTTCGAGCACTTCTGGGATGTAGTGGCGTAGCAAATTCTCGATCCCCATTTTCAGCGTCAGGGTCGAGGATGGGCAGCCAGCGCAAGCCCCTTGCATATGCAGATAAACCACGCCGCGATCAAAGCCGTGGAAGGTTATGTCCCCCCCATCTTGTGCCACAGCAGGGCGCACGCGGGTGTCGAGCAATTCCTTGATCTGTCCAACGATCACACCATCTTCGCCGTGATGCTCGGCATGGCCGCCTGATGCATCGGCCTCACCTTCCATCACGGGAGCTCCAGATTGGAAATGCTCCATCACCGCGCCCAGAATGGCAGGCTTCACATGATCCCATTCAACGGTCTCAGCCTTGGTCACGGTCACGAAATCCGTGCCAAAGAAAACACCCGTCACACCGTTCACACCGAAGATACGCGAAGCGAGCGGTGATTTCTCGGCGGCCTCGGCCGAAGGGAAATCAGCGGTGCCTGCTTCCAGCACGGTCTGGCCGGGCAGAAACTTCAGCGTTGCGGGGTTCGGAGTGGATTCGGTCTGGATGAACATATGCCATTTCCTTAGCGGTTTTGTCAGATATGCGACCGCAATACCCGAAAGTCAAGTTTTGGAATCATTCTAAACGAGCGCGTTTACGTGATATGTTCCAGCTGTTCTTTCGACAATTCGCCCGGAACAATCGTGATCGGCACCGGAAGGCTGCCCGCTGTCTTGGTCAATTGCGTCACCAAGGGCCCCGGCCCCCCCTTATCGCTGCCAGCGCCCAAGACCAGAATGCCGATTTCGGGGTTTTCGCGAATTTGGCCAAGAATTTCCTGCACAGGCTCGCCCTCGCGGATCACAAGGGTCGGGTCAACGCCTTGGCGGTCGCGCATCCATTTCGCAAAGACATTGAAATGCGCCTCGATCCGTTCACGGGCCTCGGCGCGCATCACTTCGCCAACCCCGATCCAATGATTGAATTCCTCGGGCGAGATCACAGAAAGGATTTCTACGCCGCCGCCCGTTTTGGCAGCGCGCATGGCAGCAAAGCGCATTGCATTGAGGCATTCGCGGGTATCGTCGAGCACGACCAGAAACTTACGCATGACATTTATCCCTTCGGCCATGCAGCATGGCGTGAAGCGGCGGGTCTTGCAACGGGTTTGAGCAGCAAGCCGTGCACTCTAGGCCGCGTCGGTCTTTGCCCAATCCCAATACATCTCGCGCACAAGGCGGGTGATCGGGCCAAGCTGGTAATGCGTGCCATCAAATTCCGAGACGGGCGTGACCTTGTTCAGATTGCCTGACAAGAAGACCTCATCAGCCTGTCTGAAATGATCATAGCTCATCACGGTTTCGACCACCTCAACCCCGTTCTCGCGCAGGTTTTTGATGTGCCGCGCCCGTGTGATGCCTGACANAAAGGTGCCATTGGGGATNGGCGTGAAGACAACGCCATCCTTGGCCATGAAGACATTTGCGGTGGCCGTTTCCGCNACATTGCCAGCGGCATCACAGACCAGTGCATTGGAATAGCCCTTGGAGCCAGCCTCGGCCAGCATCCTTGCATTATTGGGGTATAGGCAGCCTGCCTTGGCGTTGACGACATTATCGGCCAGCACGGGGCGGCGGAACTGGGTGGTTGTCAAAGTGGCGGCTTGGTCGGGCTGCGCCATCGGGATTTCTTCAAGGCTGATGCAGAACCCAGTGGAACCCGCTTGCGGCAGAATTCCCATATGCCCGCCATGGATCGCCCAATACATTGGGCGGATATAGACGGGCGTGCCTTTTTCAAAAAGTTTGAGACCGCCCCATGCGATATCAAAAATCTCTTGGGCGGTGTGATTGGGCGTGATCATCAACGCCTCGGCCGAGCGGTTGACCCGCTCGCAATGGGCCATCAGGTCAGGGGCCAAACCATCGATATGGCGCGCGCCGTCAAAAACAGTGCTTCCCAGCCATGACCCATGGTCAGCGGCGTTCATCACGGGGATGTCGCCGTTATGCCATGTGCCATTGAAATAGGTTTTGATATTGGTGCCGGTCGCCATGGATCATTCCTCCTGACGCCGACAATAGGGGCAGGCTGGTGTTAACGTCCAGCCGCAAAACCCTGCTGATATTGCATCGAGGGCGCTGTTTTTTCTGTTTTCCCAGTAGCAGGCTTGGGCGCTTTGGTGGCTTCATCCATGCCAAGCTGCAAATTGGTCTTCGTATGTGTATTCGTCATTTGTTGCCTCCGTTCAAAAAGGAGCCCTTTGGCCGAACATCCGTAAGGACGTGCCATCAAGCGTTTGGAAAGCTGTTGAGTGCCATTAATATAACGGCAAACTTAACGATCATTTAATAGGAACGACCCCAGTCTCAGGCCGGATGCGGTATTTGCCCCAAAAGCGCGTCGAGGTCAAGGCGCGCATTGGGCATGGCGATTGATCCATCCTCGCGGCGGGGCCAATCCTCCATCGGACGATCCCGATAGATTTCGATGCCATTTCCGTCAGGATCGCTGAAATAGATCGCCTCGGACACGCCATGATCAGCAGCGCCTTCAATGCGAACGCCCGAATTGATGACATTCGCATAGGCCAAGGCGAGATCGGCCCTATCGGGATAGAGAAATGCCACATGATAGAGCCCGGGGCTGCGTCTGGAGGCAGGCGGGCCATCAAGGCTGGACCATGTGTTCAGACCGATATGGTGGTGATACCCACCCGCTGAAAGAAAAGCCGCTTGATCGCCGAAGCGTTCCTGAAGCTCCAGCCCCATCACATCGCGGTAAAACGCAATGGAGCGCTCGAGGTTCGAGACCTTCAGGTGAACATGGCCAATTGTCATGGCCTTGGGTGCAGAATAGCTCATGGTCAGAACTCCTTATGCACCTAACTTGGAGTTGCGCGCCAAAAAGCAAAAGCCCCGCAGGTGCAGGGCTTTTGTGCTTTCATGAACAGATCAGGTTTAGCTGCTGACCATGCCCACAATGTCGTAAGTCCGTTTGAGAATGGGCGCTGCGATCTCGCGGGCGCGCTCGGCCCCGCGGCCAAGCAGGCGGTCGATCTCGGCCTGATCTTCCATCAAACGCGCCATTTCAGATGAAATCGGCGAGAGCTTGGCCACCGCCAGATCGGCCAAAGCCATTTTGAAATGGCCAAATAGCGCACCTGCATGCTCGTCCAGAACCACCTGCGGCTCCACCTCGGCCAAGGCCGCGTAGATATTGACCAGATTGCGCGCCTCGCCGCGATCCTTCAGGCCGTCCATCGCCTCTGGCAGCGGGTCGGGATCGGTCTTGGCTTTGCGGATTTTCTTGGCAATCGCATCGGCATCATCGGTCATATTGATACGGCTGGCGTCAGATGGGTCGGATTTCGACATTTTCTTGGACCCGTCCTTTAGGCTCATTACCCGCGTGGCGGCGCCTTCAATGACAGGCTCGGTCACGGGAAAGAACTCCACGCCGAAATCATGGTTGAACTTGTTGGCAATGTCGCGCGTCAGTTCCAGATGCTGCTTCTGGTCCTCGCCCACAGGCACATGCGTGGCGTGATAGGTCAGGATATCGGCGGCCATCAGCGCGGGATAGGCAAAAAGCCCGAGCGAGGCATTTTCGGCATTCTTGCCTGCCTTATCCTTCCATTGCGTCATGCGGCCCATCCACCCCATGCGCGCCACGCAATTAAATACCCAGCCAAGCTGCGCATGTTCTGGCACTTGGCTTTGATTGAAGAGAATGGATTTCTCAGGATCGATCCCTGCCGCAATGAAGCCCGCGCATAACTCACGCGTGTTACGCTTGAGGGCCTCTGGGTCCTGCCATGTGGTGATGGCGTGCAGATCAACCATACAAAAGATGGTTTCATGCGTGCCTGCATCCTGCATATCCACAAAGCGCTTCATCGCGCCCAGATAATTGCCAAGGGTCAATCCGCCCGAGGGCTGGATGCCCGAAAAGACGCGGGGTGTAAAACTCGTCTCGCCCATATGTCACAGGATCCTTGTGGCTGCCTTGGCCAATCCTCTGGCCAATCTTTGCCGCATCGCTTACCCACGGGGCGCGGATGCGTCAACCAAAGGGACTGATCATGCAAGATTACAACGTCTCGCCTTTCAACCAATTGCCCAAGGTCATCATCGCCTTAGCGGTGGTGATTTTCGGCCTTGAGATGATGTTTCAACTGGCCACGGCAGGGCTGCTTGGCGGGCAGGGCGGTGTTGGATGGCGCTTGGCGGCGATCAATGATTTCGGTGTATTCAACGAGATCGTGGATTGGATGATTGCCAATAATGGCTATCCGAGCGAATTCCTGATCCGCTTTGTGACCTATCCCTTGATCCATCAGGGCTTTGTGCATGCGCTGTTTGTGACGGTCTTCATTCTTGCGATTGGCAAAATGGTGGCCGAGGTCTTTGCCGCTTGGGCCGTTTTGGTGGTGTTTTTCGGCTCGGCCATTATCGGCGCTTTGGGCTTTACGCTTTTGCTCAACAGCCCCTATCCGCTGATTGGCGGCTATCCCGGTGTTTATGGCTTGATCGGTGCTTTTACCTTTCTGCTTTGGGTGAATCTTGCAGGCACGGGGGCCACCCAATATCGCGCCTTCAGCTTCATCGGGATCCTACTGGCGATCCAAGTGCTTTTCGCGCTTTTGCAGGGGGATTTCGGCAGCGTTGTCTCGGACCTAAGCGGCTTTGTCGCAGGCTTCTTGATGTCCTTTGTGGTCAGCCCCGGCGGCTGGTCACGCGTGGTTGCAAAGCTACGCAACCGCTAGGCATTACGAAAGATGGCGGCACATATGCGCCGCCATTTTCTAATATAGTCCCGCCACTCGATCAGGCGTCGAAGAAGGCCACCACTTCCTTGGATTGGGCTTCCAGCGATTTGCGCATCTTGATCAAGGCCGCAGCCTCCAACTGGCGCACGCGCTCCTTGGACAGCTTCAATTCCTCGCCAAGGCTTTCAAGGGTGCGGGGCTGATCCAACAACTTACGTTCCCGAATGATGAAGCGTTCGCGGTCATTCAGCATGCTCATCGCATTGAGCAGCCATTGGCGCAGCTTTTCGCGATCACGCGATTGCTCAACCGCTTCCGAGGCCTGCTCGGCATCATCTTCAAGGGTTTCGATCCATTCGCGCCCCTCATCATCCGAGGATTGCGTCGCATTGAGCGAATAGTCCGAGCCCGAAAGACGCCCTTCCATCATTTCCACATCATGCAGCGGCACGCCAACCTCTGTGGCAATCATCTGGCGCAGCTGGTGTTTNTCCAACCGCTCGCCCGAGGCTTGGGCCTCACGTTCAAGGCGGGCNTGAACGCGGCGCAGATTGAAAAACAGTGATTTCTGCGAGGAAGTCGACCCAGTGCGCACCATGGACCAATTGCGCATCACATAGTCTTGGATCGAGGCCTTGATCCACCAGACCGCATAGGTCGAAAACCGTACCCCACGATCGGGGTCGAATTTATCAGCGGCCTTCATCAGGCCCAGACCCGCCTCCTGAATGAGGTCATTCATCGGCGCGCCGTAGCGCTTGAACTTCGATGCCATCGAGATCGCAAGCCGCATATAGGCAGTAATCAGCCTGTGTAATGCGGCCTCGTCCCGATGATCGCGCCACGCATAGGCAAGGCGAAGTTCGGTTTCTGCATCCAGTAACTCGGCTTTCATTGCACGGCGCGAAAGCGAGTGGTCACTACTCATATCCAAAGCCATTTTGAACCCCCCAAGGTCGGCGATGTTCTTGGCCCGCGTGATTTGCGGTTCTAAGAGTGTTACGGAGTGACTATTGAGTTGGATCACTTTCAGGAGAAAATTAACTTGGCCCTTCCCGCAATAACCCTCGTCATCGGTGGCGCGTCTTCGGGCAAATCGGCTTTTGCCGAAGCCATGGTGCATGACAGTGGTCTCGCCAAAACCTATCTCGCAACGGCGCAAGCCTTTGACGATGAAATGAAAGCCAAGATTGAGGCACATCGCGAAGCGCGCGCGGGCTTTGGCTGGCGCACGGTCGAGACGCCGCTGGAGCTGGCAAAGGAATTGGCACAGCTTGATAGCGATGAGGTGGCCTTGGTGGATTGCGCCAGCCTCTGGCTCGGCAATATCATGTTCGCGACCCGCGATTGGGAAGGCGAGGCGGAAGAATTATGCGAAGTTTTGGAGCTGATGCCCAACCCCGCTGTCATCGTCACCAATGAGGTCGGGCACGGAATTGTACCCGAGAATAAACTTGCCCGCGAATTTCGCGATGCGCATGGCCAACTCAACCAGATTTTGGCCGCGCAGGCTGATTTGGTGGTCTTGGTGATTGCTGGCTTGCCGATGGTGCTCAAAGGCAATCTGCCCGAAGGCTTCGGCCCATGGTAACACGCTGGTTCTGGGTGCGGCATGGCCCGACCCATCAAAAGGCCTTCACAGGGTGGCGCGATGTCCCCGCCGATCTGTCCGATAGTGCTGCGATTGAACGTTTGAATGCGTTTCTGCCAGCCGAGGCACTGATTATTTCCTCGGATCTGGATCGGGCGGTCACGACCGCTGATAGGCTTTCGCAAGGGCGCAATCGTTTGCCGCATGCCCCCGATATTCGCGAGTTTGATTTCGGCATATGGGATGGACTGCATTTCACCCAAGTGGCTGAGCGTGACCCCGATCTGTCCCGCAATTTTTGGGAGAACCCCGGCGATATCGCAGCCCCCGAGGGCGAAAGCTGGAACGCAGTGGAACGCCGCACCTCCGCCGTGGTTGACCGACTTATGGCCACGCATAAACCCCGTGATATCATCGCAGTGGCCCATATGGGCACGATCATGACTCAGATTGCGCGCGCAGGAAATATGACGCCCTATAAAGCGCTCGGGCATGTCGTGGACCCGCTTTCGGTAACCTGCCTGATCCATGAAAACCAAAACTGGCGGATCGAGCGGGTCAATCACCTTCCTTGATCCTATCCATCAGAAAACGAGATTTGCGCTGCTTGAACGTTTTGGGTCTTATCGGGGTGCGCAGTTCTGAAAGGAATTTTTTAAATGACGTACAAATTATTGATTGGCCAAAAATCCTATTCCAGTTGGTCTTTGCGTGGCTGGTTGCCTTTTGCGATTTTCGACATCCCTGTCGAAGTCAGCTCGGCCGTGATCTATTCTGACGCGTTCGCCGATGATGTCGCAGCTTTTGGGGGCAGCAAAACCGTTCCCGCCGTTGTCACCCCAGACGGTGGCATGCTGAGCGATAGCCTCGCCATTGCATGGTATTTGGCCGAAGCGTTTCCGGAAAAGAACCTGCTGCCAAGCGACCCCATCCAGCGCGCAAAAGCCATGAGCATCACAGCCGAGATGCATTCAGGCTTCACCGCCTTGCGCGGAGCCTGTCCGATGAACCTACGCNATGGATGGGAGGGGTTTGTGCCCTCGCCCGAGGTGCTGGCCGATCTGGCGCGGATCGAGGCCATTTGGGCGGACGCGCTTGATATGTCGGGCGGGCCGTTTCTTTTTGGCGGCTATAGCATCGCGGATGCCTTCTATGCCCCCATCGCAACACGGATCGTGACCTATGATTTGCCTGTTTCCGCGCAGACCCAAAGCTATATCGACGCCCATCTCGCCTTGCCGCAAATGAAGAAATGGCGCGAAGACGGATTGCGCGAGGATGACGAAGTGCCCCTCTATAATAAACCTCTGGAGCGCCGCCCCTTCCCCATGCCGTCCTGAGTTGGTTTTGCAGGTCACGCCTGTTTTCTTAACCCTTTGCTAACCAAAGCTGCGTAGCGGTGGAGTATGTTTGATACCGCCCGCTCCGACAGTCTTGCCAAGACCCATACCGTGGCTTTCGAGGGCCTCGTCGCGCGTCGCGTCGAGGTGCAATGCGCGGTGACCCCCGGTTTGCCGGGCTTCTCGATTGTGGGGCTGCCTGACAAAGCGGTCTCGGAGGCGCGGGAACGGGTGCGCACGGCGCTCTCGACCATGGCGATTGCGCTGCCCTCCAAGCGGATCACGGTCAATCTNTCGCCTGCGGATATCCCGAAAGAAGGCTCGCATTTCGATCTGCCGATCGCGCTGGCGCTTCTTGCAGCCATCGGGATCGTGCCGCGCGAACGGGTTGAGGGCGCGCTGGCGCTTGGCGAAATGTCGCTTGATGGGAAGCTTGTGGCGGTTCTGGGTGCGTTGCCCGCAGCCCTTGCAGCGGGTGAGGATGACCGCGTCTTGCTNTGCCCCGCCGCCTGTGGTGCCGAAGCCGCTTGGGTTGGCGCCACCTCGGTTTTTGCGGCCCCTGATCTGACAAGCCTTGTGGGGCATTTGACCGATCGCAACCCGCTGCCCCTCGCAATTCCGGGTGAGGTGGTTGAGGCGCAAAGCACCAAATGCATGTCTGAGGTGCGCGGGCAGGAACGCGCCAAGCGTGCCTTGGAAATCGCGGCGGCAGGGCGGCATCATTTCCTGATGGTTGGCTCTCCCGGGTCGGGGAAATCCATGCTGGCGGCCCGCTTGGCGGGACTTCTGCCTGATCTCACTGCGGCCGAAGCGCTTGAGACATCCATGATCCATTCCTTGGCCGGGCTGATCTCGCAGGGCGGGATATCCCGAACGCGGCCCTACCGTGCGCCGCATCACACCGCGTCGATGGCCGCCATTGTCGGCGGTGGGCGCGGCGCGAAACCTGGGGAAATCAGCCTTGCCCATAACGGCATTTTGTTTCTGGACGAGTTTCCCGAATACCCGCGTACCGTGCTCGAAACCCTGCGCCAACCGATTGAAACGGGGGATGTGGTGGTGGCGCGCGCCAATGCCCACGTGACCTACCCCTGTCGTTTCCTGCTGATTGCGGCGGCCAATCCCTGCAAATGCGGGCATCTCTATGATGCCAATCAGGCTTGCGGGCGTGCGCCGATTTGTGGTGGCGATTATCTCGGCCGAATATCTGGCCCCCTGATGGATCGATTTGACCTGCGTCTTGAGGTGCCGCCCGTAAGCTATCTTGATCTGGATTTGCCAGCAGGCGGTGAAACCTCGGCGCAGATTGCCCAAAGGGTGAAGGCCGCACGCGATATCCAGAGCGCGCGTTTTGCAAAATTGGGCGTGTCAGCGCGGGTGAATGCAGATGCCGAAGGCAAGCTGCTCGACCAGATCGCCATGCCAGATTCAGAGGGGAAAGCCTTCCTTGCGCGCGCCGCCGAAAAGCTGAACTTGACTGCGCGAGGTTACCATCGGGTCATGCGGGTAGCGCGCACGATTGCCGACCTTGCAGGGCAAGAAAATGTGGGGGCAGACCAGATTGCCGAGGCCGTCAGCTACCGCCTCATCGGCGCGTCGAACTAGCGGCGCTCTCGACGCAAATCAGCCCTCACCACGGCGGCGCGCTTCGATCCGTTCCCAGATCATGGCGGCCACATTGATGCCGTCAAAGCGCTCAAGCTCCTGAATACCAGTTGGTGAGGTGACATTGATCTCGGTCAGGTAATCGCCAATCACGTCGATCCCGACAAAAATCTGGCCCTTCTCATGCAACAATGGACCGATCCGCGCGCAAATCTCGCGCTCGCGCTCGGTCAGGCCAATTTTCTCGGCACGCCCTCCGACATGCATATTAGAGCGGGTTTCGCCCGCGGCAGGCACGCGGTTGATCGCCCCGACGGGTTCGCCATCAACAAGGATTATCCGCTTATCCCCTGAGGAGACATCAGGCAGGAATTTCTGCGCGATCAAGGGCTCGCGGTTCATGCCCGTGAAAAGCTCATGCAGCGAATTCAGGTTGCGGTCATTTGGATCAAGGCGGAACACACCCGCCCCGCCATTGCCGTAAAGCGGCTTGAGAATGATATCGCCATGTGTCCTGCGGAAGGCTTTGATTGTGCCGAGATCACGCGCGATTGTGGTTGGCGGGGTCAAATCGGGGAAGTCGAGGACCAGCAGTTTTTCGGGGTAGTTGCGAACCCAGAAGGGGTCATTCACAACCAAAGTGTCGGGATGAATGCGCTCGAGAATATGGGTTGTCGTAATATAACCCATGTCGAATGGGGGGTCTTGGCGGAGCCAGACAACATCCCAATCGGCCAGATCAATCTCGGTCTCGGCCCCAAGGCTGAAATGGTCGCCTTTGACACGGCGCACCTCCAACGGCCATCCGCGTGCTGTTACCCGACCCTCTGAATAAGCGAGCTTGTCAGGCGTGTAGTAGAAAAGCTCATGCCCTCGGCTCTGCGCCTCCTCGGCCAGCCGAAATGTGCTATCCGCATCGATATCAACTGGACCGATAGGGTCCATCTGGATCGCGACCTTGAGGGGCATATGCATTCTCCCGTTTTGCGTGCTCTAGACTACATGGCCCGCAACGTGTGGGAGTTCAATGCCGCGGCATCACCCTTGAATGGCATTCTCGCAAATATCGATCTGGCCGATATTGTTCACAAGAGCCACGTCAAAGCGGCAGGCCGTATTCAGACCTGTTGCCAATCGACCAAGATAATCCTCGGCACTTGAATAAATGCGTTTGATCTGGCGCGCGGTAAGACGTTCGGCTGCGGCGGCAAAACTGCGCGCCTTTTTCACTTCTACAAAAACCACTTCACCATCTTTTTGGGCCACGAGATCAATCTCGCCCAATGGGCCGCGCCAGCGTCGAGACAATATTTCATGGCCGCGCAGTAAATAGTCTTCGGCGACTTGGTCTTCAGCGGCCAATTCCGCGAGGTAAGATACCTGTCCCGTCATTCTTCATCCTCCAAAGCCAAACCCATTTGATACACATCCCGCCGCGCCAGTCCGTATTTGGCCGCGACCTCAGCGGCTGCATCTTTCAGGCGCAATCGCCCCATCGCATCACGAAGGGCGGTCGCGACTTCGACTTCGTCCGCCTCACGCGCTGAGGCGCGATCAATTACCAAGACAATCTCACCCTTGAGACTGCGAGACGCGATTGCTGCTTGGACGTTATGCAATGTGCCGCGCAGGATTTCCTCGAATCGTTTTGTCAGTTCACGACAGATCGCAATCTGCCTGTCATGTTCCATCACATCGCATAAAGCATCTAACAAACCATGAATGCGCTTTGGGCTTTCATACAATATCACCGTCGCCTCGACATTTGTGACCTCTTTAAGCCAAGTCCGCCGCGCGCCTTTTGATGTTGGCGCAAAGCCTGCGAAAAGAAATTTGTCGCTGGGCAAGCCAGACACTGCCAAGGCTGCCAGAACGGCCGAAGCGCCGGGCGCGGAGAAAACATCAAGACCCTCCGAGATCACGGCGCGGCCCAGAGGAAAACCGGGATCGGCTACTAAAGGGGTTCCTGCCTCAGACACATAAGCAACCGATTTTCCCTCTTTGAGTGCTGCGATCAATCTTGGCCGCACCGTTGGCCCGTTATGGTCGTGATACGCGACAAGCGGTCTGTCGCCGAGTGGCACGCCATGTATCTCCATCAGATGGCGTGCAGTGCGGGTATCTTCGGCCGCGATTACATCGGCGGATGCAAGAATATCCAATGCCCGCAAGGTGATATCGCGTGCCGAGCCAATGGGCGTGGCAACAAAATAAAGCCCCGGAACAAGCGTGGTTTTTTGCGCAGCCCCTGAGGTATTGCGTGTCGCTGGCGAGGCATCTGGGCTGTTATTCATCGAATGATCCATTGGTGGCGTTTACTTGGTGACGGTGAAGCTTTAGGTTTTGCCCATCGAATTTGAACTGCCCCTTTGATGTGCCCCTAGGAGACGTATTGATGATCTTCGCTTTGTCAGCGCTGCGCAAGTCGTGGCAGATATCCTTGCTCATTTTTGCGGGCTTTGTTTTGTCGGCCTGCCAAATGGGCGGGACGACAGGGTCGACTGGCCCGCGTGTCGGCCAAACTGTGCAGGTGGCGATGTTGCTGCCCTATGGCTCACCCAATGCAGGCGATGATCTGGTTGCCCGAAGCCTTGAGAATGCCGCGCGGCTCGCCATGGGGGATGTGCAAGGCGTTCAGGTCAATCTGACGGTCTACCCAACAGCCGCGGATGCAGCGCAAGCGGCAACGGTGGCACAGCAAGCGGTTTCGGAAGGGGCGGATGTGATCATCGGGCCGCTCCGTTCGGATGCGGCGGCAGCTGTCGGGGTGGCTGTTGCGCGCAATAATATCAATGTTTTGAGCCTGTCCAACAATACTGAGATCGCGGGTGGCAATGTATTTGTGCTGGGGCATACCTTTGCCAATACGGCGCGCCGGATGGTGGGGTATACAACCCTGCAAGGCCGCAACCGCTTTGTGATCCTGCATGCCCGCAACCTTGCAGGCGAAATTGCACGCGACGCGGTGCGCGATGCGGTGGCCAGCTCGGGCGCTATTTTGACAGGCGAGGTTGCATATGAATTCAGCCAAGCAGGCGTTGTCGGGGCTTTGGAAGCTGTGTCCTCAACAGTGCAAGAGAGCGATGCAAATGCGCTTGTGCTGACATCGGACGCAACGGGGGCTTTGCCGCTTTTCGCGCAGCTGTTGCCTGAAAACGGGCTCGATAACGAAGCCACCCGTTTTGTTGGCCTGACCCGTTGGGACACGCCGCCTGCGACTTTGGAAATTGCGGGCCTTCAAGGTGGATGGTTCGCCATTCCCGATCCGAATGCAGATGCGGCCTTTAGGGCGCGGTATAGCACGGCTTATGGCGAAACCGCCCATGTGCTTGCGCCAATCGGCTATGACGCAATGCGCGCCGTTGTTGAAACGGCTGCAACACAAGGACGACTTGGTGGCGTGGAATTGACGAGTTCCTCTGGCTTTAACGGAGCCAACGGAGTATTCCGCCTGATAGCAGACGGTACAAATGAACGCGCCATGGCCGTCATTCAGGTGCAAGAAAATCAGATGGTAGTCGTTGACCCCGCCCCAGGTATCCTTGGAAGTGCCGGTTTCTGAACAGAACCCCAGCCTCCCCCTCATCCCATCCACGCCGGGCGAATTGATTTGCCCGGCTAATGCTATTTTTGACGAAGAGACGGTGGCCTCAGCGATCGATGCCTCGATTGCCGATGAAACAGATCCTTCGAAAATTCGCGCAGCGGTCGTGCAGGTCTTGTCGCAGGCACAAAAGGATGGTCGCCAAGCGATAGAGGGGGCGTTCTCGGTCACTCCGCTTTCTGCACGACGTGTCACGCGCGCCTATACATTGCTGACCGATGGCCTTGTGCGCCAAGTTCTGCGCGTGGCGGTTGAAAAGCTTCACCGCAATCCCAACCCGACCGAGGGTCAGCGCATGGCTGTGATGGCTGTGGGCGGATATGGTCGGGGTGAAATGGCGCCGCATTCGGATGTGGACCTGCTTTTCCTGACGCCATGGAAGGTCACGGGCTGGGTCGAATCCGTGATCGAGTCGAGCCTTTATATGCTGTGGGATTTGCGGCTGAAGGTGGGTCATTCCAGCCGTACGATCAAGGAATGCCTGCGCCTTGGCCGAGAGGATTTCACGATCCGCACAGCGCTTCTCGAGATGCGGTTTCTGACAGGCAATGAAGCGCTTGGCGAGGAGCTGCGGGCAGCGCTTGAGAAAGATCTGTTCTCAGGCACGGTTTCGGAATTCATCGAGGCCAAGCTGGAAGAACGATCGGAGCGGCATAAAAAACAGGGCGGCCAGCGCTATATGCTGGAGCCCAATGTCAAAGAGGGCAAAGGCGGTTTGCGCGATCTGCAAACCCTATATTGGATCGCGAAATACCAGCATGGTGTGGCGCGCGCCGAGGAATTGGTGGGCCTCGATGTCTTCACCCGCGAGGAGTTTGACACCTTCGACGCGGCCGAGCGGTTCTTGTGGTCGGTGCGGTGTCATTTGCACATCCTTGGAGGGCGCGCGCAGGATATCTTGAGCTTTGACATGCAGGTGCAGGTGGCCGAGCGGATGGGCTATGTCGATTATGGCGGACGCCGCGGGGTCGAGCATTTCATGCAGGATTATTTCCGCCATGCCACGCGCGTTGGCGAATTGACCCGCATTTTCCTGACAGCCCTAGAAGCCAGCCATATCAAACGCGCGCCTGCGATCCTTGGCTTTTTGCGCGGGCGCACGCGGCGCAAAAAGGTCAAAGCTGGCTATGACGTCAAACAAAACCGTCTGACCGTGGCGGATGAGGCGGAGTTCCTATCGGATAAGGTCAATCTCCTACGCATTTTCGAGGAGGCCTTGCGCACGGGTTATCTGTTGCACCCTGACGCGATGCGGATGATCGCCAGCAATTTGGACCTGATTGACGACGATATGCGGCGCGACCCCGAGGCCAATCGCATTTTCCTCAATCTGATGCTGAAAAACGGCAACCCTGAGCGCGCTTTGCGGCGCATGAATGAATTGAATGTTCTGGGGGCATTCATCCCCGAATTTGCCTCGATCGTCGCGATGATGCAGTTCAATATGTATCACAGCTATACCGTGGATGAGCATACCATTCAGGTGATCTCGACCTTGGCGCAGATCGAGCGTCATGAATTGGTCGAAGAATTGCCTGTCGCCAGCCGTGTTCTGGATCAGGGGGTGAACCGCAAGGTGCTGTTTGTGGCCAGCCTGCTGCATGATATCGGCAAGGGCCGCAAGGAAGACCACTCCATTCTAGGGGCACGCATGGCGCGTACGATTTGCCCGAGATTGGGGCTCAAGCCTGATGAATGCGAAACAGTGGAATGGCTCGTGCGCTATCACCTGTTGATGTCGGACATGGCGCAAAAACGCGATATCGCCGATCCACGCACCGTCAGGGATTTCGCAAAAGCCGTAAAGACCAAGGCGCGGCTTGATCTGCTGACGGTTTTGACGGTGTGCGATATTCGCGGTGTCGGGCCGAATGTCTGGAACAATTGGAAAGCCACGCTGTTGCGGGGGCTTTACCGTGGCACGGCTGATGCGCTTGAAACGGGATTGGAAGATATCAATCGCGACAAATTGGAGGGCGAGGGCAAGAAGGCCTTGCGCTCGCAGCTTGCCGATTGGCCCAAGCCTGCCCTCAAGACCGAGATCGACCGCCATTACGGGCCATATTGGCAAGGGCTTGATCTGGCCAGCCATGTAACTTTTGCGAATATGCTGCGCGAAATCTCGGAAAATGAAATCCGTGTTGATACGCGTTTGGACAGTGACCGCGATGCAACCCGCGTCTGTTTCGCTTTGGCCGATCATCCGGGCATTTTNAGCCGTCTGGCGGGCGCGCTCAGCCTTGTCGGGGCCAATGTTGTTGATGCACGCACTTATACATCCAAGGATGGCTATGCCACGGCGGTGTTCTGGGTGCAGGATGCGGATGGAAACCCCTTTGAAGAGGCCCGTTTGCCCCGCTTGAAATCCATGATCGACAAGATCCTTGCGGGGGAGGTCGTGACCTCGGTTGCGCTGGAAGGGCGCGACAAGATCAAGAAGCGCGAACGCCCCTTCGAGGTGGCAACCAATATCACCTTCGATAATGAAGGCTCCGAGATTTACACGATTATCGAGGTGGATACCCGTGACCGTCCGGGTCTGCTCTATGATCTGGCGCGCACGCTTGCCAATAATAACATCTACATCGCCAGCGCCGTGATCGCGACCTACGGGGTTCAGGTGGTCGATACCTTCTATGTGAAAGACATGTTCGGATTGAAACTCCATGCGAGCGCACGGCAGGAAAGCCTAGAGCGCAAGCTGCGTGACGCGATTGCGCGCGTGGCGGAACGGGCGGGGGGCTGAACGGATGGCAGCGCGCCCGATCCGATTGGCGTCGAGCTTTTTGACCGTTGGGGTTTGGACCCTGCTCAGCCGTGTTTTCGGGTTTGCCCGCGATATCATGATCGCGCTGTTTTTGGGGGCAGGCCCCGTGGCCGAGGCGTTTCTGGTGGCCTTTTCCCTGCCCAATATGTTCCGCCGCTTCTTCGCTGAAGGCGCGATGAACACGGCCTTTGTGCCGCTTTATGCCAAAAAACTGGAAGGGCAGGAAAACGCGACCGAGTTCGCAAGGGATGCGTTTTCAGGGCTGGCCTCGATCCTGATTGTCTTCACCCTGATTGCGCAGCTTGCCATGCCGTGGCTGGTTTTCGCCATGGCCTCAGGCTTTGTGGGGGATGCGCGTTTTGATCTGGCGGTCAGCTATGGCCGTATTGCCTTTGCCTATATTCTGTTCATTTCGCTGGCAGCGCTTGCCTCGGGCGTTTTGAATGCATCGGGGCGGTTTGCGGCGGCTGCCGCCGCCCCTGTTTTGTTGAATATGATCCTTGTGGCAGCACTCTATGCGGGCCATCTGATGGTGTCGTCGGGCGATGTCGCCAATGCGCAGGAAGTGCAGGGTTTGATCCTTGCTTGGGGTGTGCCGATTGCAGGTGTTGCGCAGCTTGTCTTGCTTTGGGTCGCGGCGGCGCGTGCAGGGGTCAGGCTGATCCCGCGTCGCCCGCGTCTGACGCCAGAGGTCAAACGTCTCGCGATTATTGCTGCACCTGCCATGCTGGCGGGTGGCGTGATGCAGATCAACTTGCTGGTTGGCCGCCAAGTGGCCAGTTTTTTTGATGGTGCGATTGCGTGGCTCAGCTATGCCGACAGGCTTTATCAACTGCCCTTGGGGGTTGTCGGGATCGCAATCGGTGTGGTTCTGCTGCCCGAGCTATCACGCCGTTTGCGCGCCGAAGATGCCACCGGCGGACGCGATGCGCTCAGCCGCGCAGGCGAGATTTCCATGGCGCTAACCCTGCCTGCTGCGGTGGCCCTCATCGTGATCTCGGTGCCTTTGGTGTCGGTGCTGTTCCAACGCGGGGCTTTCGGGGCAGATGATACGGCTGAAACGGCCCTTGCACTTGCTGTCTATGGGGCGGGCCTGCCCGCTTTTGTGATGCAGAAGGTTCTGCAGCCCCTATATTTCGCCCGTGAAGATACCAAATCCCCTTTCCGCTTTGCTGTGGTGGCAATGGTTGTGAATGCGGCGGTGGCCATTGGTCTGGCCTTTGTGCTGGGATTTGTGGGCGCGGCCATTGGCACAACTGTTGCGGCTTGGGTCATGGTTTGGCTGTTGCGGCGGGGGGTAAAGCCTATGGGCGAGGTGGCGCAATTTGATGCACGCTACCACAGGCGTTTGTGGCGGATCGCGCTTGCGGCAATCGGAATGGGGGGCGTGCTATGGGCTGCAGGTCTGGTCTTGGGGCCAAGCCTTGGCACCGAAGGCTGGCGCTATCTTGCATTGGTACTTTTGGTGGGGCTTGGGCTTATCAGCTACTATCTTTTCGGGCGTCTGCTGGGGGCTTTCAACCTTTCTGAGATACGCGGTGCTTTGCGCCGGTGATCCGCTTTAGCGCTTATTTATTCTCGTGCTTTTTCCTGATGCGGGCTAGGTTTTTCCCAAAGGCAGTGGGGAGGTTTATGTGGTGAAGTTTGTGGTTCTTCAGGTTTTATGTGCGTGTCTGGCCTTTTCTGCCTCAGCTCAGGGAACGGCTCAGGACGTGCTGCGCCAGATTTCTGATCGCGCGCCTGATGTCATCTTTCTGGGCGAAATCCACGATAACCCGACCCATCATCGCAACCAGCATGAGATTGCACTGACCCTCGCGCCAAGCGCCCTTGTCTTTGAGATGATCACGGCTGAGAGCGCTGGTGATGTCACGACAACCCTTGCGCAGGGTGGTCTTGATGGTCTGCGCGCCATGCTGGATTGGGACAATTCCGGCTGGCCCGATTTCGAGTTTTACGCCCCCCTTTTCGAGATGGCCGCGGATGCCGCGATTTACGGGGCATGGGTGGACCGCGATAGCGCGCGGGCGGCTTTTGATCTTGGGGCGGCGCAGGCTTTTGACGGGGATGCCGCGCGGTTCGGCTTGGACCAGCCGCTGCCACCTGAAGAACAAGCCACCCGCGAGGCCGAGCAAATGGCCGCCCATTGTGACGCGCTTCCCGCTGATATCCTGCCCGCTTTCGTTGAGGCGCAACGCCTGCGTGATGCAGAGCTGGCCGCCCGCGTGTTGGAGGCGCTGGATACGGTCGGCGGGCCAGTTCTGGTGATCACGGGCAATGGCCATGCGCGTCTCGATATTGGCGCAGCGCGCCTTTTGCGCTTTGCCGCACCGACGGTTTCCGTGTTCAGCCTTGGCCAGACAGAAGATGGACGCGTGCCAGATGCGGCACTTTATGATGCATGGCTGAGTGCCACAGCGCCCGAGCGTGGTGACCCTTGCGCGGTCTTCCGATAGGCGCATTTCGGCATTGCCCCGCTTTGCTCCCACCCCTAACCTAGCCGCAGGAAAAGGGACAACTGGCCATGCTCAGCGGCAAACGCATTCTTCTGATCGTCGGCGGTGGAATTGCCGCTTATAAATCGCTTGATCTGATCCGCCGTCTGCGTGATCAGGGTGCGCGAGTGACGCCAGTTCTGACCCGCGCCTCCGAGGAATTTGTCACGCCCCTTTCGGTTTCGGCACTGGCCGCGCAAAAGGTCTATCGCGATTTGTTCGATCTGACCGATGAGGCCGAGATGGGCCATATCGAATTGTCGCGCGCCGCTGATCTGGTTGTGGTGGCACCTGCCACTGCGGATTTGATGGCAAAGATGGCCAGCGGGCTGGCCAATGATCTGGCCTCCACGCTGTTGATGGCGACAGACAAGAGGGTGTTGATTGCCCCCTCCATGAATGTGCGCATGTGGGAGCATCCCGCCACACAGCGCAATTTGGCCTGTTTGCAGGGTGATGGTGTTCTGGTGGTCGGCCCTGATGAAGGGAATATGGCTTGTGGCGAATTCGGCCCCGGTCGGATGGCCGAGGTGCCTGCAATTATAGATGCCGTTGATGCCGCTCTGGGGAATGGGCCGCTGAAGGGAAAGCATGTTCTTGTGACCTCAGGCCCCACGCATGAGCCGATTGATCCAGTGCGCTATATCGCCAACCGCTCGTCAGGGGCGCAAGGCACGGCATTGGCTGAGGCGCTGCGCGATCTGGGCGCGCGGGTGAGTTTTGTGACAGGCCCTGCCACGGTTGCGCCCCCCATGGGTGTTGAGGTGATCAAGGTGGAAACCGCGCGTGAGATGGCCGAGGCGGTTGAGGCGGCTTTGCCTGCGGATGCGGCAGTTTTTGCCGCAGCGGTTGCAGATTGGCGCGTTGAGAATGCAACTGACAAGAAGATGAAGAAAGACGCCAGCGGCAAGGCACCTGCTTTGGCCTTCTCCGAGAACCCCGATATTCTGGCGGCTGTCGCGCAACGCGCTTCCAACCGCCCCGATTTGGTTGTGGGCTTTGCGGCCGAGACGAATGATGTGGTCGAGAATGCAACCGCCAAGCGTTTGCGCAAAGGCTGTGACTGGATCATTGCCAATGATGTCTCGCCCGAGACGGGGATTATGGGCGGGGCCGAGAATAAGGTCACATTGGTCAGTGATGCAGGGGCCGAGGAATGGCCGCGCCTGTCAAAAGCGGAAACTGCCCGCAGATTGGCCCTGCGGATTTCCGAGGCGATTTGAGCAAAAGGGCTGGACCCTGCGCGGGTTCGGCATAGCTCTTTTTTGAGTATTTATGGGATAGAGAAGAGAGCCAGGATGCGCATCACATTGCATATGACGCATGAAGATTGGGCCGATCAGGCGCTCGGTCTTCCCAGCTACGCAACGCTTGGGGCGGCGGGCGCGGATTTGCGCGCAAATTTCCCATCCGAGCAGCGGGCAGCGGGGATTGTTCTTGCGCCTTTGGAGCGGGTGCTGGTTCCCACTGGTTTGCGGGTTGCGATCCCCGAGGGGTATGAGGTGCAAATCCGCCCTCGCTCGGGGCTTGCTTTGAAACATGGAATATCGATTCCGAATGCGCCTGGAACGGTGGATAGTGATTATCGCGGGCCGCTTGGGGTGATTTTGATCAATCTCGGGGCAGAGCCTTTTCATATCCAGCATGGTGACAGGATTGCCCAAGCCGTGATCGCGCCTGTTGTGCAGGCGGGTTTCGAGCGGGTTGATGTTTTGGAGGATACCGCGCGCGGGGGCGGTGGTTTTGGCTCAACGGGTCGCAGCTGATGGTGTTTATCGCAATCATTGCAGGGGCGATCTGGGGGTTGGGGCATCTGATGAAGGCGCCTGTTCAAGCGCGGCTCTATATGCTGGGGCTGCTCTATCTGGCGATTTTGGCGCTGCATGTTGTCTTGCCCGAGGGGCATCCGCTGTTGGAGAGCACGGGTGGCTCGCTTGGGGAATGGCTGCTTTTGGGCGTGTTGGGCAGTGTGTTTCTGGGGTATCGCACGGTGTTGCGGCGGGTACGCGGCAGGGCCGAAACGATTGAAGCCGCGCGGGATGCTGCGGTGGAGCCGCGCGCGCGCGGGCTGTTTTCGGATCAGGAATTGGAGCGCTATGCCCGCCATATCACCTTGCCCGATATTGGCGGACGAGGGCAGCGTGCGCTGAAGGAGGCCAAGGTGTTGGTCGTGGGGGCAGGGGGTTTGGGCTCACCCATTCTGTTGTATCTTGCGGCGGCTGGTGTCGGGCGGATCGGGGTTATCGATGCCGATCATGTGAGCCTGTCGAACCTGCAAAGGCAGGTGATCCATACCGATGCGCGCCAAGATATGCCCAAGGTTTTTTCAGCCGAGATGTCGATGAAAGCCTTAAACCCAAGTATTGAGATCCGCCCCTATAACCGCGCTTTGAGCGAGGACATCGCCGAAGACCTGATTGGCGAGTATGATCTGGTGCTGGATGGCACGGATACGTGGGAGGCGCGCGCCTTGATCAACCGCGCTGCTGTGGCAACAGGGCGGCCTGTTCTGGCGGGTGCCATCTCGGCTTGGGAAGGGCAGGTGACCTTGTATGACCCCGCCGCAGGCGCGCCTTGTATGGCCTGCGTCTTTCCGCAATCCCCCAAACCCGGCATGGCCGCGACCTGTTCCGAGACAGGCGTGATCGGGGCTTTGCCAGGTGTGGTGGGTACAATGATGGCTTTGGAGGCTGTAAAAAGCCTGACAGGCGCTGGTGAGGGCTTGCGCGGGCGGATGCTGATTTATGATGGCTTGAATGCGGAGACGCGCATCCTGACGCTCAAGCGTAAGGCCGATTGCCCTGTCTGCGGTGATATCTGAGCGGAATATGGTCGTATTTTTGGAAAGATGAAGGAGCGGGCCTCGCAAGATGGGCGGTCTGGCTCTATCTCTGGGGAGAAGGAGATTTGACCCGATGACAAACCCGCTTTTGCAAGACTGGCAAACCCCGTTTGAACTGCCCCCTTTCGAGCAGATCACGGATGAGGATTTTGGACCTGCGATGGATGCGGCCCTTGAAGAGGCGCGTGCGCAGATCAAGGTGATTGCGGAACAGGCGGACATCCCGAGTTTTGCCAATACGATTGAGGCTTTGGAACAGGCGGATGGCTTGTTGGACCGCGTGGCGGGGGTGTTTTTCAATTTGGCGGGGGCAGACTCGACGCCTGCGCGCGAAGCTTTGCAGCGTGAATTTGCGCCGAAGTTTTCGGCCTTTTCCTCCGAGATCACCAATAATGAGACGCTTTGGGCGCGGATTGATGATGTATGGCAGCGCAAGGACAGCCTTGGCTTGAGCGCGGAGCAGGAGCGGGTGCTGTACCTGACGCATCGCAGCTTTGTGCGGTCAGGCGCTGCACTGAAAGGTGAGGCGCGCAGCCAATTGACCGATGTGAAGGGCCGATTGGCGGTGTTGGGGACCCAGTTTACGCAAAACCTTTTGGCGGATGAGCGCAGTTGGTTCATGGAGCTTGAACCCACTGATCTGGAGGGCCTGCCCGATTTCGTCGTGGCGTCAGCCCATGCCGCTGGCAAGGAAAAAGCGGTGGATGGCCCAGTTGTAACCTTGTCACGGTCTTTGATCGTGCCGTTTTTACAGTTTTCCCCAAGGCGTGATTTGCGTGAGCGGGCCTTTAAGGCTTGGGCCGCGCGCGGTGCCAATGGTGGGGAGACGGATAACCGCGAGATCGCGGCCGAGACGCTGGCCTTGCGCGAGACGCGCGCGAAGCTTTTGGGGTATCCGAATTTTGCCGCCTATAAACTCGAGACTGAAATGGCAGGTCGGCCCGAGGCTGTGCGTGATCTTTTGATGCAGGTTTGGGAGCCTGCAAAAGCCCAAGCCGAGGCGGATGCCGATGTGCTGACATCCATGATGCATGCGGATGGGATCAATGGCGATCTTGAGCCATGGGATTGGCGCTATTACTCCGAAAAACGCCGCAAGGCCGAGCATGATCTGGATGAGGCAGCCCTCAAACCCTATCTGCAGCTTGATGCGATGATTGAGGCGAGCTTTGATTGTGCGGGGCGCCTCTTTGGTCTGCAATTCCGCCCCTTGGATGTCACCCTTTACCATGAAGATGCGCGTGCATGGGAGGTGACGCGGGGCGGTGAGCATGTGGCGGTGTTTATCGGAGATTATTTCGCGCGGGGCTCCAAACGCTCGGGCGCGTGGTGTTCGGCGATGCGCAGTCAGAAAAAGCTTGGCGGCGAGACGCGCCCGATCGTAGTGAATGTGTGCAATTTCGCCAAAGGGGAACCTGCGCTTCTATCCTATGATGACGCGCGCACCCTGTTTCACGAATTTGGTCATGCGCTGCATCAGATGCTCTCGGATGTGACCTATGGCTCGATCTCGGGCACCTCTGTGGCGCGGGATTTTGTGGAGCTTCCGAGCCAGCTTTATGAGCATTGGCTGGAAGTGCCCGAGGTTCTGGAAAAGCATGCGTGCCATTCGCAAACAGGCGCACCAATGCCTGCCGATTTGCTGGAGCGGCTTTTGGCGGCACAGACCTATGATATGGGGTTTGCAACCGTGGAATATGTGGCCTCGGCCCTTGTCGATCTGGACTTTCATGACGGGGCCGCCCCAAGTGATCCAATGGCCGCTCAAGCCGAGACTCTGGCGCGTATTGGGATGCCCAAGGCGATCACCATGCGCCATGCGACGCCGCAATTTGCGCATGTCTTTGCGGGTGATGGATATTCCTCGGGCTATTACAGTTATATGTGGTCGGAGGTTATGGATGCCGATGCCTTTGCCGCCTTTGAGGAAGCGGGTGGCGCGTTTGACCCTGAGATGGCCAAGAAGCTTGAGACATTCATTCTGTCAGCGGGCGGCAGCCAAGAGGCAGACGCGCTTTATACCGCGTTTCGCGGGCGCATGCCGGGGCGTCGAGGCGCTGTTGAAAGGGCGGGGCTTGGATAAGGTGGCGTGAGGCGCAGG
>JGI26086J50260_1000431_pt1 | contig 26730 bp, 26 predicted proteins | sample SaaInl3SG_22_DNA_FD_50260 | JGI IMG/M metagenome (IMG submission 50260)
GCGCTTGAGCGGACGTATTGCCACACGATTGGTGCGGAGTTCATGCACATCGTCAATACCGACGAGCGCCACTGGATCATGAGTCGTATGGAGTCAGTGCGGAGCGCGCCTGCGCTGGATCGAGAGACCCGCATTCAGATTCTACGCAGACTGATCAAGGCCGAAGGTTTAGAAAAGTCTTTGGCGTCGAAGTACCCAGGGACTAAGCGGTTTGGTCTTGAGGGCGGCGAGAGCCTGATTCCTATGATGTCTGAAGCGATTCAGCGCAGCGGCGGCTACGGCGCTAAAGAAGTGGTCATTGGTATGGCTCACCGGGGTCGCCTCAATGTCTTGATCAATATTTTAGGGAAGAATCCCAGCGAGTTGTTTGATGAATTCGAGGGGCGAGCGTCTTACTTTGGCTCGGGTGACGTTAAGTACCACCAAGGATTTTCATCGAATATTATGACGCCGGGCGGCGAAGTTCACCTGGCACTGGCATTCAACCCCTCTCATTTAGAAATCGTTTCACCGGTCGTCGAGGGTTCGGTACGTGCGCGGCAAGACCGTCGCAAAGACACGGTTGGCGATACGGTTGTTCCACTGGTAATCCATGGAGACGCCGCATTTGCTGGCCAGGGCGTCGTCATGGAGACGTTTCAGATGTCTCAAACCCGGGGCTATAAAACGGGTGGAACGCTGCACATCGTGATTAATAACCAAGTCGGCTTTACGACGAGTCGTCAAGAGGACGCGCGCTCTGCGGAGTACTGCACGGATGTTGCGAAGATGGTTCAGGCGCCGATCTTCCATGTGAACGGTGACGATCCTGAAGCGGTGGTGTTTGCCACGCAGTTGGCAGTTGATTTCAGAAATCAGTTCAAGAAAGACGTTGTTATCGATTTGGTGTGTTATCGACGTCGGGGGCACAACGAGGCGGACGAGCCTTCGGTGACGCAGCCCCTGATGTACGCCACCATTAAACAGCATGCGTCGACGCGAGACCTCTATGCCAAGCGACTGATTGCCGAGGACGTTTTAACGACCGATGAAGACGCAGCGCTGATGGAGCGCTACCGGGAGTCTCTGGATCGAGGCGAACCGCTGGTTACGCAGCTAGTCATGGAGCCGAACACCGAGTTATTCGTAGACTGGAAGCCATACCTTGGCCATAACTGGGATATGGACTGCGACACGTCTGTGAGTGCCGCGCGGTTGCGAGAGCTTGCTGAGATTATGGGGCGAGTTCCAGAAGGCTTTGTGCTTCAGCGGCAGGTCAAGAAACTCCTTGAGGACCGAGGGAGAATGGCGGCGGGCGCGCTCGAAATTAACTGGGGCTTTGCTGAGAACATGGCCTATGCGTCTCTTCTGGCAGAGGGGTATCCCGTTCGAATGACAGGGCAGGACATCGGTCGCGGAACGTTCTCGCACAGACATGCGGTTCTGCATGCGCAGAACAAACCGGAGGTCCACGTTCCCCTTCAACATTTGTCTGAGTCGCAAGCCAAGTTCGAGATTTATGACTCATTGCTGTCTGAGGAAGCTGTTCTCGCCTTTGAGTACGGCTATGCCACAACGTCTCCCAGTGGGATGGTGATTTGGGAGGCTCAGTTTGGTGATTTTGCCAATGGCGCGCAGGTTGTTATCGATCAATTTATCACCAGTGGTGAATACAAGTGGGCAAGGCTTTGTGGGCTGACCATGTTGCTCCCCCACGGGTACGAGGGGCAAGGTCCGGAGCACTCGTCTGCAAGGCTTGAGCGCTACCTTCAATTGTCGGCGCAAGAAAACATTCAGGTTTGTGTGCCTACAACACCGGCTCAAGTATTTCATATGCTTCGCCGACAGGGTGTCAGGCCGTTGCGAAAGCCACTCATCGTCATGTCTCCTAAAAGTCTCCTACGGCACAAGAGTGCGGTGTCAACGCTCGATGAGCTGGCCAACGGCCATTTCCAGCCCGTCATCGACGATGAGAAGGTGAGCGATAAGTCGCAAGTGACTCGGGTGGTTCTGTGCTCGGGTAAGGTTTTCTACGACCTCGATGCTGCACGCGCCGATCGCGGTGCAGAGCATGTCGCCCTCATCAGGGTTGAACAGCTCTATCCGCTGCCTGAGGAAGAGTTAAAACGCATTCTCGGCGCATTCCCACGGGAGGCTAGCGTTATTTGGTGCCAAGAGGAGCCGATGAATCAGGGCGCTTGGTACTCGATTCAAGATTCAATGCGGCGGTTGGTTTCACTGGCAATGTTTGGTGCTCAGCTTCGTTATGTAGGGCGAACACCTTCAGCATCAGTTTCCGCGGGCTACACCGCGTTGCATGTGCAAGAGCAAGAGGCATTTATATCTGCAGCCCTGGGGTGAAGGGTTGTTAAAACGTGAGTAAAACGGACAATTATCATGAAAATAGAAATCAAAGCGCCGGCATTTCCTGAATCAGTAGCCGATGGTGAGGTGTCGTTGTGGCACAAGAAGGAAGGGGACTTTGTTCAGCGAGACGAATTGTTAGTTGAAATTGAGACTGACAAGGTGGTCATGGAAGTGGTGGCCCCTGAGGCAGGCCGTTTGGATCGCATACTTGTCGAGGTTGGTAATACGATCGAAAGCGAAGCGCTTCTCGCTGAGCTCACACCGGGTGAGGGTTCTGAGTCTGTTGAGTCGTCTACCGAAGCTGCTCCGTCAGTAAGTGCCTTAGCGAGTCCCGATGTCCCGATGGGACCGGCTGCTCGNCAACTTATCGATGAGCACAGGCTGGATCCGCGTGCCATTGCAGGTACGGGTAAAGACGGTCGCATCAATAAAGAAGACGTGGTCAATTTTATGGCCACGGCTCAAGCTGAATCGACGCCTGCGGCTAAATCTGTGGCGCAGTCTTCTGTGCCTGCACCGGCGGGTGTGGCCACCGGTGTAGCCGAGCCACAAGGTCCGACCAGCGAGCGAGTAGAGCGGCGAGTTCCTATGACGCGGATGCGCGCAAAGATTGCCGAACGTCTGCTTTCCGCGACGCAAGAGACGGCGATGCTGACCACTTTTAACGAAGTGGATATGGCGCCGCTAATGAAGCTTCGCTCGCAGTACAAAGATCAATTTGAGAAGACTCATAACGGGACTCGACTCGGGTTTATGGGGTTCTTCGTGCGCGCGTGCTGCGAGGCGTTGAAGCGATTCCCTGAGGTGAACGCCTCGGTCGATGCGAATGATGTGGTTTATCACGGGTATCAGGACATCGGCGTGGCCGTCTCCACCGACGATGGGTTGGTGGTTCCTGTTTTGCGCGATGCCGACTTTATGAGCATCGCCGATGTAGAAGCTGCGATTAGAGACTTGGGTCTGAAAGCACGAGACAAGAAACTCACCATCGATGAAATGACGGGTGGAACGTTCACGGTGTCTAACGGTGGNGTCTTTGGTTCCCTGTTATCGACCCCCATTTTGAACCCTCCGCAGACTGCAATACTGGGTATGCACACGATCAAAGATCGTCCTGTCGCCGTCGATGGCGCAGTGGTGATTCGTCCGATGATGTACTTGGCGCTGTCCTACGATCATCGCTTGATCGACGGTAAGACTGCGGTTCAGTTTTTAGTCACGGTGAAGGACCTCATTGAGGATCCGTCACGCATTCTGCTTCAACTTTAGGGAGTAAGGTCAACTCATGAGTGACGCTTATACTGTAATAGTGATTGGTTCTGGGCCTGCGGGTTACGTTTGTGCGATTAAGTGTGCGCAGCTGGGTCTCAATACGACGGTCGTAGAGGCTTGGAGCGATGATAAAGGTAAACCCGTCTTTGGTGGCACTTGCCTCAATGTGGGCTGCATTCCGTCTAAGGCGTTGCTCGACAGCTCTCACAAATTTGCCGAAGCGCGCGATGATTTTGCAGTTCACGGTATCGACGTTGGTCGTCCGGCGATTAATGTTGCGAGNATGATGAAGCGCAAAAATAAGGTGGTGACGCAGTTGACNGGCGGTGTGTCGTCCCTCCTTCAGCACAATGGCGTCACCGTCGTTCAGGGGAGTGGCAAACTGCTCGCTGGGCGAAAGGTTGAGGTCACTCACGCTGATGGAACAAAATCGGTTTTATCGGGNGATCACGTGGTGTTGGCTNCCGGGTCTGAGCCCGTCGCTATCCCNCCCGCACCCACCGATGACGCAGTCATTGTCGACAGTACTGGCGCGTTAACCTTTGACGCGGTCCCTAAGCGACTGGGTGTGATTGGTGCCGGTGTTATTGGTCTTGAGCTGGGTAGTGTCTGGGGTCGTTTGGGGTCTGAGGTGGTTTTATTTGAGGCACTTGACGATTTCTTACCCATGATGGACGCGCAAGTCAGTAAGGAAGCCGCTAAAGTATTCAAAAAGCAGGGCCTTGATATTCGTTTGAGTGCGCTCGTGACAGGGACTGAGGTGAAAAATGATGCCGTCACGGTCAGTTACACCGAGAAGGGCGAGAGTAAGACAGAAGCGTTTGATCGACTGATTGTGGCCGTGGGGCGAAGACCCCGTACCAAGGATCTCTTTGCATCAGACTCGGGTGTGACCATGGACGAGCGCGGTTTTGTCTTCGTTAACGACAGTTGCGCCACAGAAGCGCCGGGTGTCTGGGCGGTAGGCGACATCGTGAGAGGTCCGATGCTCGCGCACAAGGGCTCTGAGGAAGGTGTTATGGTCGCTGAGCGAATTCACGGTAAGCCCGTTCAGCTGAATTATGATTGTGTGCCGTCGATTATTTACACGCACCCAGAAATTGCGGCAGTGGGCAAGACCGAGCAAGAGCTCAAGGCAGAGGGCGTCGATTATAAGGCTGGATCATTTCCGTTCGCTGCGATTGGTCGCGCGCAGGCAAGTGGCGAGACCGATGGATTCGTAAAGCTCTTGGCTGACGCGAAGACAGATCGAATTTTGGGGGCTCACGCCATTGGGCCATCGGCCGCGGATCTAGTACAGCAGATGGTCATTACCATGGAGTTCGGTGGGAGCGCCGAAGACCTGCAACTTATGGTTTTTGGGCATCCCACTATGTCAGAAGCTGTTCACGAAGCGGCTCTGGCGGTGGACGGCATGGCCATTCACATGCCTAACAAGAAGCGTCGGTAAACTATTTTTTAAAATCCTGGGCTCATACGGTCAAGGTCCAAGTGTTGCGCGCGCAACGCTTGCGTAAACTCATAAAGGGGGATGTATGAACTTGCACGAATATCAAGGCAAGGCACTCTTCGCGGAATACGGCTTGCCCGTTTCTGACGGAAAAGCTGTCGACACGCCTGAGGCGGCACTGGAAGCTGCGAAAGCGATTGGTGGGGACAAATGGGTGGTCAAAGCTCAGGTCCACGCGGGCGGTCGTGGTAAAGCGGGCGGTGTAAAGTTAGTGGATTCTCCGGCTGAAGCAGCCGCGTTCGCCGAAGCTTGGCTGGGTAAGAACTTGGTCACTTATCAGACCGACGCAAACGGACAGCCAGTGACTAAAATTTTGGTTGAGACGTGTACCGACATTGCGGACGAACTGTATCTCGGTGCCGTCGTGGATCGCGCATCACGGCGCATCGTGTTCATGGCGTCTACCGAGGGCGGTGTTGAAATTGAGAAGGTCGCGGAGGAAACTCCTGAGAAAATTCTGAAGGCAGCCATTGATCCGTTGGCGGGGCCACAGCCCTACCAAGGTCGTGAGCTTGCATTTAAGCTGGGTCTAAAAGGTCAGCAAGTTAAGCAGTTTGTTCATATATTCAACGGCTTAGCTAAGCTTTTTAAAGAGAAGGATTTGGCCCTTATCGAGGTTAATCCGCTGGTCATTACAGACGAGGGGAACTTGCATTGTCTGGACGCGAAGGTTGTTGTCGACTCCAATGCAATGTATCGCCACAAAGACTTGCAGACCATGCATGACCCTTCGCAGGAAGACGAGCGCGAAGCCAGGGCGGCCGAGTGGGAACTCAACTATGTTGCACTGGAAGGCAATATTGGGTGCATGGTCAATGGTGCTGGCCTGGCCATGGGAACAATGGACATCGTGAAACTTCACGGCGGTCAACCTGCGAACTTTTTAGACGTTGGGGGCGGTGCTACAAAAGAGCGCGTGACCGAGGCCTTTAAGATCATTTTAAGCGACGAGAACGTGCAAGCCGTGTTGATTAACATATTTGGCGGGATCGTCCGTTGCGACCTCATTGCAGAAGGCGTTATTGGTGCCGTNAATGAAGTGGGCGTTGAGGTCCCAGTTGTGGTTCGTCTGGAGGGTAATAACGCTGAGCTGGGTCGGGATGTCCTTGCCAAGAGTGGTTTGAATATTATTGCCGCAACAAGTTTGACCGATGCCGCTCAACAGGTTGTCGCTGCCGCAGGAGGTGCTGCATGAGTATTTTGATTGATTCCAATACGCGCGTTATTTGCCAGGGCTTCACGGGCTCTCAGGGTACTTTTCACTCGGAGCAAGCCATTGCTTATGGCACGAAGATGGTCGGTGGTGTAACCCCGGGCAAGGGCGGGCAAGCGCATTTAGGCCTGCCGGTTTTTGACACCGTTTCTGACGCTGTCAGCCAAACCGGTGCTAACGCGTCGGTCATCTATGTGCCCGCGCCGTTTTGCAAGGATTCAATCTTAGAGGCCGCGAATTCTGGTGTAGAGCTGATCGTTTGTATTACAGAGGGCATTCCAACACTCGATATGTTGGATGCAAAGGTGCGCTGTGACGAGCTCGGTGTGCGTCTCATTGGTCCAAACTGCCCAGGCGTTATCACGCCGGGCGAGAGTAAAATTGGCATTATGCCAGGACACATCCATCTTCCCGGCAAAGTTGGTATTGTTTCGCGCTCCGGCACCTTGACCTACGAGGCGGTGAAGCAAACGACGGACGCGGGTTTTGGTCAGTCAACCTGCGTCGGTATTGGTGGTGACCCCATTCCGGGCTCTAACTTCATCGACATCTTGGGTCTGTTCCAAGAGGACGATGCAACAGAGTCTATCGTCATGATTGGCGAGATCGGTGGATCAGCCGAAGAGGAAGCTGCGGCGTTTATTAAAGACAACGTGACCAAACCTGTGGTGTCGTATATTGCGGGTGTAACCGCTCCCGCAGGCAAGCGCATGGGACATGCGGGAGCCATTATTTCCGGGGGCAAGGGAACGGCCGACGAGAAATTTGCAGCGCTTGAAGACGCGGGCGTTAAGACGGTCCGATCACTTGCCGATATTGGCAGCGCCATGGCCGAGATCACAGGCTGGTAGATTGCTGTTAATTTTTCCTAAAGCCCGCCTGGAGCGGGCTTTTTTTATCCAATCAAATTCTATTTTTTTACGGTTTGGGGCTTGAAAAATTTGCTCGATTACCCCATTTGATCTGCAAGTTATGAATACAGGTGTTCGACATGTCCTCTAAGCAAACCATGGGTTTTCAGACAGAAGCGAAGCGATTGCTTCAGCTGATGATTCACTCACTCTACTCAAACCGAGAAATCTTCCTTCGCGAACTGATTTCCAACGCCTCAGACGCTATTGATAAACGCCGGTTTCAGGCCATCGAAGACAGCAGTCTTGATGTGGGTGGCGAGGGTTACCAAGTGCGTGTCGAGGTTGATGAAGAGACTAAGACGCTGACCATTAGTGACAATGGGATTGGCATGTCTCGTGAAGACATCATTGAGAATCTTGGCACGATTGCAAAATCTGGGACGGCTGCTTTTATGGAACAGCTGAGCGGCGATCAGCAAAAGGACAGTCAGCTTATTGGACAATTCGGTGTAGGCTTCTACTCCTCGTTCATTGTTGCCGACCGTGTTGANGTTATCTCGCGAAAGGCTGGAAGTGATGAGGCGACCCGCTGGGAGTCCACCGGAGAGGATGAGTTCAGTATTGANTCGGCCACTCGGGATGATGCAGGCACGACAGTGATACTTCATTTGGATGGTGAGGCAGAGGAGTTTGCATCACCGTTTCGTGTCAGAAGCGTCATAAAGAAATATTCAGACCACATCTCTGTGCCGGTTCTGATGCTCGAGCAAGCACCACCTGTCGACACTGACAATGACGACGAAGACGCAGTACCGGAGAGTCCTACGTGGGAGCGCGTTAACGAGGCAAAGGCACTTTGGACGCGCAGTCGGTCAGAGGTGAGCGACGAGGAGTACAAAGAGTTTTACCGGCACGTGTCTAGCGACTATCAGGAGCCACTGAGCTGGGGGCACAATCGTGTAGAAGGGAAACTCGATTACACGTCATTACTCTATTTGCCCAGCCAGGCGCCCTTTGACCTGTGGAATCGTGACGGTGCGCGTGGGCTAAAGCTCTACATCCAGCGGACGTTCATTATGGATGACGCTGAACAGTTTCTGCCGCTGTATCTGCGGTTTGTAAAGGGCGTTTTAGACTCCCAAGATCTACCGCTCAATATTTCACGAGAAATACTCCAGCAAAGCCCTCAGGTTGACTCGCTCAGAAGTGCAGTGACGAAACGCGTTTTGGACATGCTGGGTAAAATGGGGAAATCCGACCCCGACAAGTACCAGACGTTTTGGAATGTCTTTGGCAATGTGCTTAAAGAAGGTCCAGGAGAGGACTTTGCAAATCGTGAGAAGATTGCCGAGTTACTGCGATTCGCGTCTACAGACACCGACGACGACACTCAAAACGTGTCGTTGACGAGTTATGTGTCCCGGATGCAGGAAGGACAGAATGCCATTTACTACGTGGTTGCTGACAACCATGTCACGGCGAAAAATAGCCCACATATTGAGGTTTTCAGAAAGAAGGGCATAGAAGTGTTGCTGTTGTCAGATCGAATTGATGACTGGCTCATGGGGCACCTTAACGAGTTTGACGGCAAGGCACTGAAGGACATTGCCAAGGGTGAATTGGATCTGGGTGAGAGCACCGATGAGGAGAAGGCTGAACTTGAGGCGGCCAAGACTGACAATGAGGGGCTCCTTGAGCGACTCAAAGAGGCTTTGGGCAGTCGAATCAGCGAGGTGAGACCAACGCTTCGGTTGACCGACTCTCCAGCCTGTCTAGTCGTCGGTGAGCATGAACTTGGCGCGCAAATGCGCAGTATCTTAGAAGCTGCTGGTCAGGAGCTACCGGACAGCCAGCCGATCTTAGAGGTGAACACCGACCACGGCTTGGTAAAACGTATGGACAGCGAGTCAGACGAAGACCGGTTCGCCGATCTGGCCCTAATTCTCTTGGATCAGGCCACACTCGCACAAGGCTCTCAGTTAGAGGACCCGGCAAGTTATGTCTCTCGAATGAACAAGCTCTTGGTTGAGATGAGTGCATGATGTGTTAGTCACGCTTTGGCGTCACGGTGAGGCAGGCAGTGCTGCTCGTGATGTGGATAGGACGCTTACTGTGCATGGTGCGTCTCACGTGACTGCGACGGCGGAAATGTTCAAGGGCTGGTGTCAACTCAGAGGCGTGAAAGCGCCGAGCCGGTGTACACACAGTCCCTTGGTTCGAGCCCAGCAAACAGCGGCTTTGCTTCATGACGCTCTCGCTTTTTCGGTGACGAAAGAGAGCGACAAGCTGGCCCCTGGCCACACAGATTACNTTCAGGGACTTTTTCTCGAGCCCAACTGTGACCACCAGTTGATTGTGGGTCATCAGCCGTACCTTTCGCATCTAATCAATGTGTGGTGTGACTCGGCGGAGCACACAAGCCTTCATACCAGTGGCTTTGCGACACTGGCGTTTACCGTGGCGTCGCGTGGCGGCGCCGAGCTTCTGAACTGTGAACCCGTCGGGTATGGCCGGTGAGTGCTGAGCCCTCTAACGTTGAGTTTGTGGTCGACGGTCTGACGTATCGCGGATTGTGCTGGGGCTCATCGTCTATGCCGACGGTTATCGCCATTCACGGGTGGTTGGACAATGCGTTGAGTTTCGCCAAATTGGCGCCGCTTCTGACGGGCTATCGCGTTATAGCGCTGGACTTATCAGGTCATGGGTTGAGCAGTCATCGCTCGCCCGATTCGTCCTATCACATTTGGGATGACGTTCCTCAGCTCGTAGGGATTGTCGATCAACTCGACCTCGAAACAGTCCATGTCATTGGACACAGTCGAGGCGCCGGCATTGCGGGTGTGCTTGCGGTGGCCTTGGGCGAGCGTTGTGCCACAGTGACGATGCTCGATGGCATGATCTCTCGCTCGTTTGAAAATGATGACGGGGCGGAGTTGTTTCGCTCATCGCTGTCTGAGAAGGGTAGGTACACGAGCAGGCCGCCCCGTATTTTTAGCACCGTAGAGGATTTTGTTGCAGCGCGAACGCGGTACGGATTTACACGGGAAAACGCGGAGACCTTGATTCCGCGAGCCCTGAAGCAGCTTGATGAGGGATGGCTCTTGCTCAGTGACCCTCGGCTGTTTGGTGGTAGCTACGTGAAGCTGTCAGAGGCCACAACAAATTCTTTTTATGCGTCTCTGCAATGCCCTGTGCTCGTTGTCTTGGGTAAGGATGGTTTTTTCACGAGCAAAGAGGCTAGACAGCGTGTCGACGAGATTGCCCAGTACGCGGCTCAATTTAATCGTCTAGTGGTGCCTGGCCCACACCACTTCCATCTCGAGGGTGACGTTATCGCACTTGGAGAAATTTTGAAGACCCACCTAACGTCTCGCGGTTCCTACTAACGCGCCGCCAGTGACGCTCGGTCCCCTCAATGCGCAGCGCCATTGGCAAAGATCAGCTGTTATGATGTTGTTTTGACGAAGGTCTTTGAGCTAGTGGCAACGTTTCGTGACATGTTGATCGATACCGAAGATGCGCTTATCAGTGCCGGTGTTTTTTTTGGCCACGGGTATGAGTCCGCACACGACGAGGCAGTGGCGCTTGTTTTGACGGCGGCTGGCCGCTCACCAACGGATACAGGCACAGAGATTCTAGAGGTTGAATACCCCGAGCAAGCGCGACAGCGTCTCGATGAGTTCGTCAGTAAGCGTTGTGTCACGCGATTACCGTTGGCGTACATTACTCAAGTTGCTTGGCTGGGCCCTCTTTGCTTTAAGAGTGATGCGCGTGCGCTGGTCCCTCGCTCACCTGTTGCGTCGTTAATTATGTCGGGCTTTGCACCGTGGTATAGCGGTCCTTACCCCGCGGTTATTGTTGACGTGTGCTGTGGCGGTGGAAGCTTAGGCATGTTGGCAAAGACGGCTTTTCCGGACGCGCTTGTGGTACTGAGTGATCTTGATGGGGATGCGCTGTCACTGGCGCAAGAGAACCGAGAGGACCATCCGGTTGATGGTGTTGTTCGAGCAGATTTACTGTCGTGGTGTGCCGATAGGTCCGTTGACATTATTTTGGCGAATCCGCCGTATGTTGACGCCGAGCACATGCAAGATTTACCGCCTGAGTATCTTCACGAGCCGGGACTTGCGCTCGATGGCGGGGACGACGGACTAGATCTTGTTAGCCTGTTGCTGTGGGATGCGGCCCGTATACTCAAGCCTGAGGGATTATTGATTTTAGAGGTTGGGTATAGCGTCGAGGCGCTGGAAAATCTGTCTGAGGACTTAGTGCCGCTGTGGGTGGAGCTAGAGCACGGTGGTGAGGGNGTGGCGATTTTTATGGCTCAAGATCTGGCACAATGGGCGGCGAAGCAGAGCGTGTCTTGAGGGGCTTTGAAATGCGTAATCAGTTAGGAAGAAGCAATGTCAGGTAATACGTTTGGCCGTCTATTTACGGTGACCACCTTCGGCGAAAGCCACGGCAGCGGTTTGGGTTGCATTGTCGATGGCTGCCCGCCGGGACTTGAGCTCTCTGCTGCAGATCTACAATCAGATCTTGATCGAAGAAAACCAGGAACGTCCCGTTTTACGACGCAGCGCAAAGAGCCCGATGAGGTGCAGATTCTTTCGGGTGTTTTTGAGGGCAAGACGACAGGGACACCGATTGGTTTGCTGATCATGAACGCCGATCAGAAGTCGAAGGACTACAGCAAAATCAAAGACGTATTTCGGCCTGCACACGCAGATTACACCTATCAGCAGAAGTATGGCTTTCGGGACTATAGAGGGGGAGGTCGATCCTCAGCGCGCGAAACGGCAATGCGAGTGGCGGCGGGTGCGATCGCAAAGAAATGGTTAAGCGAGCGTTATGGGGTGAGTATTCGAGGCTGCTTGAGTGCTCTCGGGCCTTTGACAGTCGCTAAAACAGATTGGGATCTTGTTGAAACCAACCCATTTTTTTGCGGTGATCGAGACCTTGTTCCGAAGATTGAAGATTTTATGACCCAAATTCGCCGTGATGGCGACTCCATTGGGGCAAAGCTTGAGGTTCACGCAGAGGGGCTCCCTCCTGGCTGGGGAGAGCCTATTTTCGATCGTCTTGATGCCGACATTGCGGGCGCAATGATGGGGATTAACGCGGTCAAAGGTGTCGAGATTGGTGCAGGCTTTGGTGTAGTCAACCAGCGCGGCAGTGAGCATCGTGACGAGCTCAGCCGTGACGGTTTCTTAAGTAATCAGTCCGGCGGTGTGTTGGGTGGAATCTCCAGTGGTCAACCCATTACGGTGGGTCTCGCTCTGAAGCCAACCTCGTCCATACAAGTACCGGGTCAGTCCATTGATGTTAACGGCGACCCCGCGGATGTCATTACCACGGGTCGGCACGATCCATGCGTGGGCCTCAGGGCCGTGCCCATCGCAGAAGCGATGCTTGCGCTTGTTTTGATCGATCACGCCTTGCGCCACCGAGGCCAAAACGCAGACGTTACGTCACCAACTCCGATCATCTAATGGGATACGCTGCGTGATTAGTAAACGACAGGTTCGTGCACTCCGGACAGCAGTTTTGGGCGTGCTGGCCACACTGGCATTGTTCTGGGGTGCCGTCGATATTGTGGGTGTGTCTGCCGACAAGCTGCTCGATTACGTATGGCTTAGTATTCAGGGTGTCTTTTTACTGGCGTTAATCGCGGTGCCTTCGGGTTTTTTACTGCGATGGTTACGGCGCAGGCCTTAAGCCGAATCAGATTCGATATCGATTTCGAGGGTCATTTTTTCTTCGACCGCGTCTAAGCGATCGCGCAGTTCATCAAGGTCTAAGTTAGCAGGAGTGCGTGTCTCTAAGTCTGCGAAAAAAAGAGCTTCACCAGACCAGGCACCACTTTGGACGTGGGAACTGAAATGGAGAATATTGATCTGTAACTCCGCAAGCTCATGCGTAATCTCATAGACGATTCCGGGTCGATCAGGCCCGGTCAATGTCAAGCGCAGGTTCGGTTCAATGGCAGGTTCAGCGGTTGCTCGGGTCAGGTGAATCGAAAGATTCGTATTCCCGCCGGTCTGAACCGCTTGATCGAGGGCTTCAAACCCCTCGCTGGAGACAGAGACTAAGATGACGCCTGCAAACGCACCTCCGAGTCGAGTAAGCTCGCTTTGCTGCCAGTCGCCGTCGTGGGCTTTGACCAGGTCGGCAAGGGTTTCGACGAGGCCTGTTCTGTCGGCGCCTGCAAATGTAATGACGTATTGTTGCTGCATGGATCCCCTTGAACGCGACTTGCGAGTATTATCGGAGTGTTGGACGGCGTATTGAGGGTATATACGCAAATTTCTTAATAGGAGTTGACTATGAAACGGTTTTCGTTGGTTTTACTGGCACTTTTGGCGCCGCTGGCCCTTGCCGATGGGCACAAGACGCTCGACTGGGACACGGCGTTGAGCGGTGCGCATCGTACTGATGCGAATATAGCGCGCAATGCGGAGAGACATCCTCGAGCAACATTGGAGTTTTTCGGCTTGCAAGGTGACATGACCGTCCTTGAAGTGTCACCGGGCGGTGGCTGGTACACCGAAGTCCTTGCGCCACTGTTAGCGCCGCACGGCAATTTGGTTGCCGGACACAGCTCGCCAAACGGCAGTGCGTATGGTCGACGCTCTCTGGGGGGATACCTTCAGAAGCTGGGGCGTGACAACGACGTCTACGCCAACGTCGATGTGCGCGTGATGCAGCCCCCGGCAAAGCCGATGAAAGCAGAGGGGGAGGCAATCGATATGGCGTTGGTTTTTCGCAATGTTCACTCCTGGCTTCGCGCCGGAACGGCAGAGGCATCGCTTGCAAACCTTTACGAGGTCCTCGCGCCGGGCGGCACCTTAGGGATCGTTCAGCATCGCGGTGATGAGGGTGCAACGCTCGATCAGATGACTCGTACCGCCTACGTGCCCGAAAGCAAAGTTATCGCTTTGGCAACAGCTGCCGGTTTTGTATTGGATGGGCGAAGCGAGATCAACGCGAATGCTCTCGATACGAAAGACTACGCGGGCGGCGTTTGGACGCTCCCGCCTAACTTTCGTGAGGGTGATGTAAATCGCGAGAAATATGCGGCGATTGGTGAAAGCGACCGCATGACACTGCGCTTTAAAAAGCCGCTTTAGTTGGCTGCAGTTGGCAGTTTTTGATTGTAGGTGCTGTCGCCATGGAGCATGAGGTCGATGCAGTGGGGTTGACGTGCCCAGAGCCCGTAATGATGCTCCATGCCGCAATGCGGCGTGCAGCGCCTGGCGATATTGTGCGTCTGACGGCCACCGACCCCTCTACACAGCGTGATATCGTCAAGTTTTGTGAGTTTTTGGGGCACCACTTACTTGATCACAAAGCGGTCGCTGACCGATTTGTATACCGGGTCAGGAAGGCGGATTGAGGCGTGATCAATTCGCAGCGTAGTGACGAAATAATTCGTGTCTTCAACAGTGTGTTTAGCGTCATGGAGGGCACCGTGCTCAGCGGTGGCGCGGCTGAACCTTTTTACGAGCCGGGTCACCCAGCCACTATTTTTTTTCGAGAAGATTTTGAGCGAAGTGCGCTGCATGAGGTGGCGCATTGGTGTATCGCCGGTAGGTATCGGCGTCAGTTGCCGGACTATGGGTACTGGTATCGCGCGGAGGGAAGGGATTGTTCCCGCCAGGCAGCGTTTTACGAGGTCGAGACACGTCCACAGGCTATTGAGCAGTTGTTTTGTGAGGCGCTCGATCTGCCGTTTAAGGTGAGTTTGGATAACCTCAGTGTGGTGCTGGATGACCCATCAGTGACTCGTTTCGCAGAAGCTGTTTCCGCGCAGGCAAGCGCGTTTAGGCTTACTGGACTGCCCCAACGCGCAGCGGTGTTTCGAGACGCCCTACGTCAACGGCGTGAACACGCCCAGGGTAATCATGCGCCCTAAATTAGTCTTAGACAGTGCCATTACAATCACCCCCCGACTCTCGCAGCTCCCAGTCGACTTGGTTGCGGTTGCGGCGAGCGACATTGGGCCCGAGGTGCTGTCTGGTGCACAAGGTCTGCTGACTCGAACAGTCACACGCGTTGATGCGGCGTTGCTCGAGGGCAGTAGTGTCTCCTTTGTTGGGACGGCGAGCGCTGGTGTCGATCACGTTGACCTTGATTATTTGAGTGCAAATGGGATTGGTTTTGCCAGTGCTGCCGGTTGTAACGCGCAGGCGGTGGGTGACTATGTATTGAGTGCCATTGGCCTTTGTGGGCGCCTTGAAGCAGTCATGGAGGGAGCGACCGTCGGCTTGGTCGGGTATGGCAATGTAGGACGACAGCTTGCGGCGCGGCTCGTTGATTTGGGTGCGGCAGTGCGTGTCTTTGATCCATTTGTATCAGATTTTGGCGCGGGAATTGAGTCCGCTGATTTGCACAAAGTACTGCAATGCTCGGTCGTTTCATTACACGCCTCTTTGCACTCCAACGAACCCGATCCGAGTTATCACATGATTGGGCTCGCGGAGTCTTCTTGGATCCCATCCGATGCCTTGTTGATAAACGCGGGAAGGGGGAAGCTGCTGACCGTCGCAGCGGCCGAAATGTTATTGCTGCGTGGGGTCGATATGGTGTTGGACACCTGGCCTGATGAGCCGCGCGTGGATCCGACGTTACTCGCGGGTGTGCGGTACGGCACGCCGCACATTGCTGGTTACAGCCAGCAGTCAAAAATAAATGCCACGGATTTTTTGATCGACGCGCTCGCGGGGTCACTCGGTCTAACGCAGTCTCGTCTCTGCCCGAGTCAAGTGGGCTCGGAGCAGGTTTGGGCAGTCGAATCGACATCAAGTGTTGCTCAGACCGTGACAGAGTTGGTGGCCCGCGTCGGACGACTGCGTACAGATGATCTTAATTTCCGCCGCCGGTGGAGTGAGTTGGCCACGTCCGAATGTTTCGAGTCTCAGCGACGAGAATACGTCTTACGAGATCAACTCAATGGCCTGAGTGTTCAATTGAGCGAAGAAAAAAGTGGGCTTAGGCCAATGTTGTTGGCCTTAGGGGTGTCAGTGAGACATTGAAATTTACGTTTCGGTCCACATATATAAGTGATTGAAAGTTTAAGGAGTCGGGTGATGACAGATAAAGACGATGCGTATTGGCGTGAAAAATTGAGTCCGGACGAGTACCACGTGCTTCGCCAGAAAGGGACTGAGCGTGCGTTCACCGGTGAATATTGGGACACAACGGATTCCGGGTCGTATGCGTGCCGGGGGTGTGGGGAAGTACTGTTCGAGTCAGACAGTAAGTTTGATGCCGGCTGCGGTTGGCCAAGCTTTGATAAGCCTGCGGTCGCAGGTGTTGTGGAAGAAGAGCGAGACACCAGTCATGGGATGCTCCGGACCGAGGTCTTGTGCCAAAACTGCGGCGGGCACTTGGGCCACGTATTCCCCGATGGCCCCACCCAGACTGGGCTTCGGTACTGCATAAACAGTCTTTCGATTGATCTGAAGGCTGAGGAGTGATTTGAGGTCTTAGGAGCCGATGTTGCGACTGGTGGTAATTCCCTCGCGCGCTAAGTAGGCACTGATTGCCTTGATGTGTGCAGGACCGATCTCGCAGCACCCGCCCACGATTTCTGCGCCAAGCTCAAGCCATGACTTCACGAACTCTAAATACTCGTCAGGTCCCAGGTCCTTTCGCTCGACGAGTCGATCGACGGTACTGCCCGGTACCAGTGCGTCGACCGAGACAAAACCGTTGGCATAAGCGCCAAACTTAATGCCTGATTTGGCCACAATTTTGAGCCCTTCGGTGACGATTTCGGGTGTGGAGCAGTTGATCAAAATAGCGTCTGGCGTGTGAGGTAGTACCGCGTCAATGGCGGCGTCTAGGGCTTCTCCAGAGCGCAATTTTGTGGCGTCGCGGTCGCTGAGCGTAAAGGCAACGGCACCCACAACTCCCTCATCACGGATCGCCCTCGCGCCCGCAGTCGCCTCGGTAATATTACTCATCGTCTCCAAGAGAAATGCGCTGACAGTGGTTTTTTGCAGTGAAATTAGCTCGCGATACTGTGCGTAGGCGCTTTCAAAATCAGGGGCAACGGTGTGATCGTAAGACGCGTTAAGTGGTGGTAGCGACGCGACAGTGCTCACTTCAGAAGCACTTTGTGATGACGCGATACCCGCATCCGCCGCAGCCAGAGCGGCATCCAAGACCTCTTGAAGCGACTTTTCCGGCGCGTAGGTGGCTAATCGATGACGGCTGACCGCGTAAGTATTTAAACAAATGACGCGCGCACCCGCGTCGCAAAAATCACGATGAATCTCTGAAACCAAGTGTGGCTCGTCGATCATGACTTGTGTGGCCCACAGTGGGTGGGGCGGGGCTGAACTGCGTTTAATCAGCTCTTGTCCCAGACCACCGTCTAGAAGGGTTACTGTCGATCTCATTTTGATTCCTTAAAAAAGATGGTTTTTTAATTGGTCCAGTACATGGTTTGGATCTTCGACCATCAAAGTGTGCCCGGCACCCGGTACGGTGCTCAATCGCGCGTTCGTCAATGCCGCAAGAAGCGGCTTGGTCGCTTTGATCGGCGTCAAGCGATCGGCGTCGCCGTGAATCATGAGTGTTGGCGCGGTGATTTCCGANGCGGCCTCAAGGCCTCGCGTATAGCTATTACAGGCCCTCATGTCTCGATCAAGGGCCATGGTGTCCTCATCCTCATAGCGTCGCATGCTGTCGCTGACCATCCACATGCCGGGGTTGGGATTGCCGCCGAGGAGGTTTCGCTTGCTGAATGCGAATGACGTCAGCATGGAGTGCGCAAGACTGGGTTTTCCTGCCGTCGCATCTAAAATAGGTTCAGAGACCGGCATTGGTGCAATCGAGCCGATCAAAACAGCGTGCGAAGTACGCTCCCCCAAACGCGAAGCGGCCTCTAAGGTCACGAGACTGCCCATACTGTGCCCCACAAGTGCAGTTTTCGTGAGGCCCAATTGGTCGAGAAGTGCGATTATCCAAGCCGCATTATCCTCAATTGAGAGCAGTGCTTCACCCCCGGAGCGCCCGTGTCCTGGGAGATCGATTGCGAGCGCATTCCAGTTATGACGTGAAAAATGACGTGCGAACAGTGTCCACACACTGTGATCGAATCCCGCTCCGTGAATAAACACAATAGTCTTTTTGGTTGCGTCGATGTCTTTGTTGTTTGTGTAGAGATAGGTCTGTTCGCCACCCAGGTTAATGCGCATCAGCTTGACCCTCCAGCCGCTTTTGATGCCGCGCGAAGGCCTGCTTTGAGATCGCCGATCAGGTCCTTGACGTCCTCGAGTCCGATGGACAGGCGTATTGTTCCTTCGCCTATGCCCGCTGCCGACAAAGCCGCTTCGTCCATGCGGAAATGGGTGGTGCTTGCGGGGTGAATCACCAGGGACTTTGCGTCCCCGACATTCGCAAGGTGTGAAAAGAGACTCAGTCCGTTCACAAAGGCAATGCCGGCGTCGCGTCCTCCCTTGATCTCAAAGGTAAAAACAGCGCTAGCACCTTGGGTGAGTAGTGCGCTGGCAAGCGCGTGATCAGGGTGCGACGGCAGATCAGGATGCGTCACTGAAGCCACGGCATCGTGGGCACTAAGAAAATCGACAATCGCACGCGTATTGGCGATATGCCGTTCCATGCGGACCCCCAACGTTTCTATACCTTGCATGATGTAAAACGCGCTGGTCGGGCTTTGACAGGCTCCAAAATCGCGTAAGCCCTCTTTACGGGCTCTGGAAATAAATGCAGCGGGGCCAAATTCTTCAGTAAATACGAGGTTGTGAAAGCCTTCATAGGGCTCGGAGAGCTGTGGGAACTTACCTGATGCATCCCAATCAAAGCGGCCGCCATCAACTAACAGACCCCCAATAACGATACCGTGACCGCTTAAAAACTTTGTAGCCGAGTGCATGATTAAATCGGCGCCATGATCAAAGGGCTTGATTAGGTATGGGGTTGTGAACGTGGAATCGACGAGTAACGGTATGCCATGGGCATGAGCGATTTCAGACACTTTGGGAATGTTTAGAACATTTAAGCCTGGATTTCCGACGGTCTCGCCAAAAACGAGTCGCGTATTGGGTTGAATAGCCGTCTGCAGGGCCTGTTCGTCCCGAGTATCGACGAATGTCGTCGAAATGCCAAACCGAGGGAGCGTATAGGCAAGTAAGTTGTGGCTGCCCCCGTAAAGGGCGCTCGACGCCACAATGTGGGATCCCGTATCCATGATGGTCATGATGGCCAACTGCAATGCGGCTTGCCCGCTAGCGGTTGCGATGGCACCCACGCCGCCCTCCAGCGCGGCGATGCGCTCCTCTAGCACGCCCGTTGTGGGGTTGCTGAGTCGAGAGTAGACGTGCCCGGGTCGCTCCATATTGAACAACGCGGCGGCGTAATCGGAGTCTGGGAAGCAATACGCGGCTGTTTGATAAATCGGCGTAGCGCGCGCACCTGTGGTGGGGTCGGGCTTGCCACCTGCATGCANAGCGAGGGTGTCGAGTTCAGCCGGAGAGTAGTCAGTCATGCTTTATGCTCATTGTCGCGCGCTGTTTAGCGCTNGAAAGCGCCGTATTGTACGCGCTTACGCAATGAGATGAAAAAAAATGGAGCGGGAAACGAGATTCGAACTCGCGACCTCAACCTTGGCAAGGTTGCGCTCTACCAACTGAGCTATTCCCGCTAAAAAAATGGCGTCCCCTAGGGGGTTCGAACCCCTGTTACCGCCGTGAAAGGGCGGTGTCCTAGGCCTCTAGACGAAGGGGACGGAACTTGTTGCAGCTAGTGCTCTTCGCAAGGTGGCGCATATTAGTAATCATACTCACCTGCGTCAAGAGTTCTGTGAAAGGTTTCGAAAAACAGNCGTAATTTAGTTAAACTCCGCGCCTCGTTTTACTCTGGAGCCACCATGTCGGCCGCGTTAGAAATTTNCAACCTGCAAAAAACCTATGCAAACGGCTTTGAAGCCCTTAAGGGCATTGACCTGAAAGTAGAAGAGGGTGATTTTTTTGCACTCCTGGGTCCTAACGGAGCAGGGAAGTCGACGACAATCGGCATCTTGAGTTCTTTGGTGTCGAAGTCGGAGGGGTCAGTCAAGATTTGCGGTATCGATATCGACGAGGACTTCTCGCTGGCGAAAAAGCAGATCGGTATTGTTCCGCAAGAATTTAACTTTAACGTCTTCGAAAATGTTGAGGACGTTTTAATCCACCAAGCGGGCTATTACGGTATTCCGATCAGCGTAGCGCGCGAACGGGCCACTTATTATCTCGAGAAGCTAGGTATACTCGACAAGCAACACGTCCAAATGAGAATGCTTTCCGGGGGCATGAAACGCCGACTTATGATTGCTCGCGCCTTGGTTCACGAGCCCAGAGTGCTTATTCTCGATGAGCCCACGGCCGGTGTGGATATTGAAATGCGACGGAGCATGTATGACTTTCTCAGAGAGACAAATGCCGAGGGTCGCACCATTATTATGACGACCCACTACCTTGAGGAGGCTGAACTGCTCTGTCGTAATGTGGCGATCATCAACCAGGGTAAAATTGTGACGCGAGGTGCGATAAAAGACTTACTTCGGGACCTCAACAGTGAAACATTTTTACTCGACACACAGGATGAAATACCCGCTGGCACTGCGATTACAGGGTATACGCTTCGTCAGGTAGAGCCACACTGCCTGGAAGTCGAGTTGGCCAAGGGTCAGGACCTCGCACCGGTATTTGCGGCGTTGAGCCAGGCGGGGGTGACTGTTGTGAGCATGCGTAATAAGGAAAATCGACTTGAACGAATGTTCGTGAACGTCTTGGAGGGTGCATCGTGAGTGCCTATGAACAGTGGATCGCCTTCTTGACGATTATGCGTAAAGAGGTGCGGCGATACCTTCGTATCTGGACACAAACTTTATTGCCGTCGGCGATTACCATGTCGCTTTATTTCTTGATTTTCGGCACGCTAATTGGAAAGCGAATAGGGACCATGGGCGGCGTGAGCTACATGGAGTTTGTCGTTCCCGGGTTGATCATGATGGCCATCATTACTAACTCGTATGCCAATGTTGTGGGCTCGTTTTTTGGCGCAAAATTTAACAACAGCATCGAAGAGTTGCTGGTGTCCCCGACACCTAATTACGTCATTGTTCTGGGCTATGCCGCAGGCGGTGTTTCGCGCGGTATCTTGGTGTCCATTATTGTGACTTCGGTGGCACTCTTTTTCACCAAACTTGATATTCACAGTTGGTTTGTGGTGGTCAGCGTAGTGGGGCTGACGTCGATTGCTTTTTCATTGTGCGGACTGATCAACGCAGTGTTTGCTAATACCTTCGACGACGTGAATATTGTCCCAACGTTCGTATTGACGCCACTGACGTACTTGGGGGGTGTATTTTATTCGCTCGATTTACTGCCCGATTTCTGGGCGGGCATTTCGCAGATTAATCCGCTGGTCTATGTNGTGAATGCATTCCGGTTCGGCGTCCTTGGTGTGAGTGACGTGGACATTGCCGTCTCCTTCACCATGCTGATTGGCCTGACACTGATATCGTTTGCTTATGCCATGCACCTGCTGCGCGCGGGCAGTCGCTTGAGGACCTAGGTTGTGGATGCGGTTCTGGGGAAAAAGGTGGCCGCGCCACAACGTTATGCGCCACAGGTATTGGAACGTATTGACCGAAGCCTGGGTCGCGGCGGTATTACAGGTCCGTCGTTACACGTCGACCAAGGGCACGATGTGTGGCATTGCTACGAGCTGAGCTGGTTACTGCCGGACGGGCAGGTTCGCTACGCCACTGGTGTGCTCGTCGTCCCCGCGTCGAGCCCGTTCACCGTTGAGTCCAAGTCATTAAAGCTTTACCTAAACTCTCTCAATGCGCATGTGTTCGAAAACGATAATGCCGCTATACGCTGCATCTGTAACGACTTGGCCGCGATCACCGGTTCCGCGGTAATGCTCCAAATTATGAGTTCGGTAGACCTCCGNTCAGCCTCCTGGCTACTTGACGACATCGCCCACTTGGGGCTGAGCGACGGTTCGACAACGCGNTTCTCNTGCTCCGGATTCAGGTCATTGTGTCCGGTTACTGCTCAGCCTGATTGGGCCAGTTTGATCATCGATGTGTCATCACCGCATTTCAATGCTGGGCTTATCGGTGAGTCGGTAGATGCGTTGCGAAACCATCAAGGGTTTCACGAGCAATGCATTGAAGATNTATTTACAAGACTCGAGCGCGCNCTGACACCTGATGAGCTTCACGTGGTGGGGTTTTTTCAACGACGCGGGGGCATCGATATAACACCTTGGCGGTCTTCACAGGCGTGCAAGCCGCGATTTGAGCGCCTGTTCGAGCAATAGGGTAAAGCAGGCCCTCTGCGCGTGTCAGGCTCCGCGAAAACGCGGTATCCTAATTAACAAAAACAACACTAAGGTAAACGCATGGCGCAGTGGGATCTTCTTATTACAGGTGCACAAGTTTTCGATGGTGAGGGTGTGCCAGGGCGCATCGAAGACGTCGCCATTGTGGGCGATCGGGTTGCGGCCAGAGGCACTGACCTCCCGAGGGACGCGGCCGTTCGTTGTATTGACGCCACAGGTCGGTGGCTGCTTCCGGGCATGCTCGACATACACACTCACTTAGACCTTGAAGTCGAGGTGGCGCCCGCACTCGACGAGGTGGTTCGGCACGGTACAACGACGGTGGTGGTGGGCAACTGTAGTTTGGGAACGTGTTTTGGTCCCCAAGAAACAGAGGGACAAGAGCCCATCGTTGATTGCTTTACGCGTGTTGAAAATATTCCAAAGGCCGTACTGCGCAAGTGCGCAAAAGCCATGACCTGGGACAATCCCAAAGACTATCTCACACACTTTGAAGGACTGAACCTAGGGCCTAATATCGCCGCCTTTGTCCCGCACTCAATGCTGCGTATTGAGGTTATGGGTCTGGATGCGAGTATCAGTCGAGCACCCACTGAGCTTGAACTGAAAAAAATGGAGCAGATTCTTGAGGGAGCGATGCAGCTGGGGTACCTGGGCTTGAGTACAGATGGCTTGCCGTTTCACTACTTGTCGAATGACCCGCACACAGATAAGCGTATACCGACCCAGTTTGCTTCGTTTAACGAGCTTCGTCGGCTCTTAAAAGTCGTGCGTAAATACGATCGCGTGTGGCAAACGACGCCCATTATCGAAAATCGGTTAAAGGCACTGTTGTACTTCACGCTGACCAGCGGTCGTCTGTTTGGTAAACCCCTAAAAACCTCGGCGTTGTCAGCCATGCAAATGACGGCTGCCCCCAATGCGTCAAAACTGTTCTTGGGTGTGGCGAAGTTACTGAACAGTAAGTTCTTCGATGGGCGGCTTCATTTCCAGGCGCTGGGGACTAATTTTCGAGTGTGGTCCGACGGTATTGTGAGTCCGTTGTTCGAGGAGTTGAGCTCGACTGCTGAGCTCATATCGTTAGAGTACGACGATTATGAAGGGCGACAGCGTCTCATGAACGATGCAGATTGGGTTGCGCGCTTTCGAAAAGAGTGGCGTCACGGCCGCACAGGTGGAGATTTTGCCAGTTGGAAGGCCAAGCGCGGGCTGCCTGACAGTCTCGTTATTCGAGAGCCGGAGAAGCTGATTTTTGACGGGGCTCCCTGTTCGGAGTGGGACGGAGAGAGCTTCGCAGAGGTCATGACGCGAGCGCAGCGATTTAAGTCAGGCGATGCGTCCGCAGCACGGTCTGAGGACGAGCGAGTAGCCTTTGAGGCGATTGCGCTTGAGTTACGCGACGACGCCGATTTCGCGTTACACATGCTGCGTAGCTATGACAAAAGCTTCCGGTTTTATGCAGATGTTGCTAACGCTGAAAATAAAGCAACGCTTGAATTTCTTTTGCACGAAAATACGCTGCCTGGATTTAACGACTCAGGCGCGCACATTACCAATATGGCCTTTTTTGACAGTAACCTAATGTCGCTAAAACTCGCGAAAGAGCAAGGGGAGGGTGTGGTTGCGCAGGTGGTACGCCGGCTGACCAAAGACCCCGCTGAAGTCTTTGGAATTGATGCTGGAACGCTTGAAATTGGTGCACGGGCCGACATGGTGATTATTAATCCTGATGCGCTCGATGGCTGGGAGCCTGATCAGACTCGTGTTTTGGAGTACCGAGAAATTTTCGAGCATCAGCAAATGGTGAATCGCCCTGAGGGTATCGTAGAGTCCGTTTATGTGGCCGGCCAGCAGGCATGGGATGGTCTCTTGGGCGCTACCGACGCGCTGGGCCAACTACCGTTAGGCCGATACCTTGTAAGCGGCGGGCCGGTTGGNGAGCTTACTACGGTTCAAAATGCGGCTTAACTTGACTCTCAGGGGAGAATATCCGCCCAAGACGGGTGAGCTCTGTGTTAGAATACGCGCCACGGAGAGGTGGCCGAGTGGTCGAAGGCGCACGCCTGGAAAGTGTGTATACGGCAACGTATCGAGGGTTCGAATCCCTCCCCCTCCGCCAAGCTTTTAAATAAACTGCTTAAAATTAATAACTCATAAATGGGCAGTATATTTACTTACACACATAAGCGCGTAGGGAGAAGCGCCAGTGTTTGTCAGGTTGCAATTGACGCACTGGAAGCCTTTTCGAGTAATGCCAAGTGACTTCCTTAGATTGTCTTCCTAAACTGACCTAACGTTAATGGGAAAGGCTTGGTTCATGGAAAAACTAGCACTGTTTTGCCTCTTCATCTCGGCACCTCTTTTTGCGAGTGAGGAGTTGTCGCCACAGCGGGCGGTTGAAAATTACTTTGACTTTTTCAACAACGAGGATAGGGCATCACTAAACACATCATCTGGAAACCCCTTCGTCTTCGTCATCGGAGGAAAGCCCACTGCATATCCTAAATATGGTGATGCCGTCGACTTCGATGGGATGAAAGCGTCAGGCTGGTCTTACTCACGCATTCACAAAAACGAGTTGGTTTACCAAGACGATATATCCGCAATGGTCGATATCAACTTCTCACGATATAACGATGATGATGAAGTGATTTCCACCACGGATGTCGTTTATTTGCTGGTCATACGAGATGGCCTGTGGAAGGTTAAAGGTGGTTTCGTAGACGGGAACCTAACGCTCGGTAAAGATTAGCGCTTGATACCCGTAGTGCTTTTGGCTGGTCACTGGGTCAGCTGATTAACCAGTGATGAGGATTTAAGTCTGAATGACCGAAGTCATACATGCCATACAAGTCGCGATAGCAGTCGTAATTAGTCTCTGGATTTACAACCGTTTCGCCAAACGGTGGACTGCCACGCTAGGTGATGATGTTGTAACTGGTACCGTTACTGATGTCGGTTATGTGGCATCGGAAGGGGGTGGTTACATCTCTGTTTCGTATGCTTACTCAGTCAAAGGCACTCGTTTCTACGGTGCCTTTAACCCTTCGATATGGATTGATGGTGTCTCTTGGAAGACAAGTATGCACGAAGTACAAGACAGAATGCGGGAGGAATATCCCAAAGGCTACGAGGTGCGAGTCTTTTATTTTCGGGGGTCACCCGGGGAACATTGGTTACATAAACCGCCTTCAAAATGGGCTATATTTAATAAGGCGCATGGGCTTCCCCTTGTAATACTCGTACTAACTTACATCCCGTTGATGTTCATTAATCTGCTGATTGACCTACAACCTCGATAACCACTGGCGGTAAGTCCACTATCTCAGTTTCTTCTTCCACCGCAGGCTTGCCATAAGCCCTGTCGAGCAGGGCGTTAGCACCATGAACTCATAGTTTTCTCCCACCGGATGGCGTGGTTTCAGTAGTCCTTCTTATTGCCCCACGTATGCACAGTGACTCCATTATCGAAACCGCCTTCTAAGATATCTTTAGTGGCTTCTTGAATGCCTGTTTCAACTCGCCACCCGAGATATTCCTGCTGGTGTGCGAGCGATTCCCACTCTTCAACTAAAGTGATGGTATTGGTGCCCTCGTCCTCATAGACGTCTACCTTGATGCATCCGTCGTACGCCCGAGTATCACCCAATACAGCTCTGAACATGTCTCCTAGAGCGTCAAATTTCCCCTCGGCGGCTTTGAAATTTAGAACTACTAGTTCGGTCATTTAGCGTCTCCTTTAACTGTTGTTTCTGCTCGAGCATTTTACCAAGCATAGAATCAGTAACAAAGAGTGAAAAGATTAGATGTGAGCTTTGGCTAAAAAGCGTGATAGAGGTTCATTCGCTTAGCCCTGGCAGCTGAATAACCACAGGCGGCAAGTCCACTATCTCTCGTTCTTCCTTCACCGCAGACTCGCCATAGGCTCGGTCGAGTAGGGTGCGTCCTTCAAATAATGTTACCGTCACCGGTCGAGTAGGGTGCGTCCTTCAAATAATGTTACCGTCACCGCACGATCTATATAAATGTATTGGCGTATGCGACTGAAGCCTGTTTATGTGACTGACCCAGAGTTGGTGGATAAGCCATTGACCGATGTCCCGTCTCCCTGGGCGCCTAAGAACGGTATTCACCTCTACCACTTCCCGCTGTCGCTAGACTCTCAAAAAGTCAGA
>JGI26086J50260_1000443_pt1 | contig 26600 bp, 25 predicted proteins | sample SaaInl3SG_22_DNA_FD_50260 | JGI IMG/M metagenome (IMG submission 50260)
ATCCATGCGCGCACTTAATCCCACCTCATGCATGCAGGCATAAAAAGGTTGTTGCCGTTCGTGCGCGTAGCCTCCCAAAACCTCAAGTGTGGTTGGTCCAATACGGCGTCGTGGCACGTTGATGATGCGAAGCAATGCATTGTCATCGTCTGGGTTGATCAGCAGTCGAAGGTAGGCCATCAGATCTCGGATTTCCGAGCGCGCAAAAAAACTGGTACCGCCACTGAGTTTGTAAGGAATTTTGAAATGCTGAAGCTTAAACTCGAGAATCCGAGCTTGGTGATTGCTGCGGTATAACACAGCGAAGTCAGCGAAGCGTTTCTTCTGATTCAGTCGCCGCTCAAGAATCATCGACGCGATACGCTCTGCTTCATCTTCGTCGCTGCGTGCCGGGAAGATTTCAATCTTGTCGCCAAATCCTTTNTCGCTCCAGAGACTTTTCTCAAAAATATGTGGATTGTTTGCGATCAGGTGGTTGGCTGTTTCCAGGATGACCCGTGTCGATCGGTAGTTCTGTTCGAGCTTCACNACTTTTAATGTCGGGTAATCTTGTGTGAGCGCATTCATGTTCTCAGGTCGAGCCCCACGCCAGGCATAGATCGATTGATCGTCATCGCCGACGATGGTGAGTGCACCTGAGATTTGTGTCAGTTGTTTCACCAACTCATACTGNATGCCGTTTGTATCTTGGTANTCATCAACCAGCAGATACCGAATATTTCGTTGCCATTTCGCCAAAATCTCTGGGTGAGTCCGAAAAAGAGTCACTGGTCGGAAAATGAGATCATCAAAATCGACCGCATTGCAGGCACGGAGATAGCGGTCATATTCGAGATATGCAGATGCACACAGCACAGACTTTGGATCGCCTCCTTGCAGCTGTGCTTCCGCTTCAGCGGGCGTTAAGCCGTCATTTTTCCAATTTGAAATGGTGTTCTGTACCTGGATAATCCATTCTTTATCGTCGACTTCGGCGCGTTTGAGTAAGTCGGCCAGAACCGATTTCGCATCGTCAGCATCTAAAATGGTAAAGCCAGATTTCAGTTGACATGCTGCCGCNTCGGAACGCAGCACATTGAGACCAAATGTGTGAAATGTTGAAACTTTCAACCCGCGGGTGTGCTCTTTCGAGGCCACGGACTGTATTCGTTCACGCATTTCCCGNGCAGCTTTGTTTGTGAAGGTGACTGCCGTGATGTGCCGTGCTGGGATGCCGGCCTCTTGAATCAGCCAGGCAATTTTTTGAGTGATGACGCTGGTCTTTCCACTGCCGGCGCCAGCGAGAACCAAGAGTGGAGAGCCGAGGTGCGTAATGGCGTCTCGTTGGCGCGGATTGAAGCGATTTAGATCCAAGTCGGCTGTCCTCAAAATGAGTCAAGAGTTTAGCAGGTGCGTTGCGGCTCAGGTGAACCAACCGGCAAGCCACCATGATTTGTGATGCTGATCTTGATATACCCATCCAAGGCGTTGGTCGCACCGGCTGATCCAATATTTGCGGCACACAGGCTCAGCATCCCACCAGCCACTTTCAATNCGTTCTGGTCCTTGCAATAAACGATGCCCAGCTGTTTCCGGTGAGTTACCAAGTGGAATCGCAGGTTCGATTAGCCAAATGGGTCGGGGTGGTAGTGCGTTGGGTGCTGGTTGGCTATGCTGATCAGTTAAACAGCGGTTGGCTTTCTCCGGGCGCGGATCGCTCAAACGACAGGGTGTTGTGATGGCTTGATCGCCTAATCGTGCACGCAATCGATCGAGTAGACGACTACGGTCTGCGTCATTGTGTTTTAAAAACAAATCGCGTCGTTCGGGGGCGATTTCGGTCAACTCACGAATTTCTAGCGTGACGGCAATCGTCGGACTTTCGAGTGCACAAGCAGAGAGCTTAAGCCAACTGGTGTCAAACAAGGCGTCTGCTTGCCATTGTGGTTGATTAAAACGGACTGGGAGATGCAAGTGATTGCCTTGCTCCAACTGCAGACGCCACAGCAAAAAGTCCGTGCAGACTTGCCGTTGACGTAACCACTGCTGTGCTTCCTGTACAAGGCGATGCATTGGGAACCGCAGCATGTCATGTGTTTCCAGGCCGCGGAAGAACTCTAAAGACTGCTGAAAGTGTGGTGTCGGTTCAAACCACTTGAGCGGAGTACTGTGGCGTCCGGCGGCAGCTTCCAAACTGCGATACAGAGATTCGGGGAGTCGTTTTTGCCGAGCTCGNGCTGGTGTTTGAAAATAGTCTCCTAGTGTCTTAAACCCCATGTTGTTGAGACGCTTGAGTTGATCGACAGGCAGTGCCAGGGCGTTCAAAGGACTTTGCATGACACACTGATTGAGCTGATCCGGTCTGGGTGAGATCCCTTGGCGCAAAAAGAGATCAGCCATCTCAGGTGTGTGGCCAAATGCCATACGTACAGGTCGGCCAGCATCTTGGCATGCGTATCGCAATCGTTCTTGAATATGTGATGGATCGCCAAAAAGTTTTTCACTGCGGGCAATTTCTAAGCACAGACCCTCATTACGGATGGCGATTTGATGTGAGTATTGGTAAGCCCAATGGGCCAGTTGGTGTAACAAACGCCGTTGCTTTTTTGGCATAGCTAAAACGGTTTTCAGTTCTGGACACAGTGTCATAGCGAGACTGAGCGTCATACCAGGCAAAACACCCGATGCGGTTGCCGGGGGAGAGGCTTGAATGATCACATTCTGTTGATACACAGCAATGCAGACGTCTTGATAGTCAACTCCGAGAGACTCTAGCGCCAGTTCTGGAAACGCCAGTTGCAGATACAGTGGAGTCATTTTAATGAACGTCTAGAGGAATCTGATGGTTCGTGATTTTACGCTGTGCAGGTGAGATGTGACGAACCCAGTCCAGAACCTGCGGGATTGATACAGGTGCTTTGCCACTGGCACCAGGCTGTTTGAACACCTCAATGGTGGAATGATCTGTCGTTTTTGTCAGTTGTGCGCGAATCGGTGCAGGCGAAGCCTGTCGCCGTGCTGCATTGTCGCGTACCAGAAAAAGTTGTGTTTGGCCTTGNTGGCAAGCCAGTTGGAGGCGTCGCAGTTGCGTNGTCTGATTAATTGCTTCAGACCAGGCTATAACGCTGGCAATGCAGGCAGACTGTGCCAGTTGTTCAAGGCACCATGCGCTATCTGCTGCACTGCTTCGGATGCAGTCGATCTGCTCTGGATGCAGACCCTGTTGCATGAGTGCTTCTGCACAGGGTCTGTGTGGTGGATTCACTAGAACCAGCCGACGGTTATCTTGATGTTGGCGCCAGGTGCGCAAAACGCATTCGATGGGTAGTGACTCGGGTTGATCAGTGAGCCATTCGATCAACATGTGCGCAGGCCATCCGCCGCCAGTGAGCGATGCGTTGAGTGCGTCGATTCCAGTCGCCGTGACCGGTAATGCCAGAGTGGCATTGCCTTTCCAAAGTCGGCCGGCATCAAACAGAGGACGNAGTGATGTGTGTTGCATGACTGTATAAAAATACAGTTATTTGATGATGTCAATCCGCTAATCTCGACGCATGATGCGATTCTTCCGATTCCTTGTGTTCTGTTTCTTGTGTGTTCCGTCTTGGACAGCGTATGCCAATCAGGTTACAGCGCGTGTGTTGTCACCCGTCAATGCGGTGATGCCTGGTGACACTTTGTGGTTGGCGCTAGCTCTCGAAATGGCCCCTGGTTGGAATACTTATTGGCATAACCCAGGAGCGACCGGGTTGCCGCCAACCATCACTTGGGATCACACCGACGTACCGGTTGCGTTGTTGTTTCCAACACCAAAGGCAAAGCCATTTGCTGACGAGGTAAGTCTCATTACCTACGGCTATTTGGATCGTGTTGTGCATCCTTTTCAGTGGCAGGTTCCTGATGATGCTGTCGGTGAATGGTCTCTGCAGGGAGAAGCTCGCTGGTTGGTTTGCCGAGAGATTTGCATCCCTGAAAGCCAGCGTATCGCTATTCGTTTACCGGTTGTGGCTGAGACGGGAGACGTCACACGTTCTGAGGAAGCACAACAGATTGACACGGCTCGGTCTCAGGTGCCGACTGAATTTCCAGCGCAAATTGTCATTACCGGATCAAATCAATTGTGGATTGCCGGACTGACTGACGTGCAGGTGCTGGATGTGATGCCACATGTTGCCGGTGAGGTCGCAGGCTTGGTGCAATCTCAACAGATGTTGGCCGATGGTGTATTGGTCAGTATGGATCGGCCTCTGCAGATGGCCGATTTCACATCGAAGGTGTGGACCATTCGGACCGATCAAGGCGGGATTGAAGTTCTGTTTGATCCGACACTTTCAGTTCCTGAGATTGCAGAGCGATCGACGCAGACTCAGTCATTGATGCTGGTGTTGTTGATGGCGCTCGCGGGCGGCTTGATTTTGAACTTGATGCCCTGTGTTTTCCCGGTGTTATCGATCAAGGCGCTGTCGATTGCAGGCAAAGCAAGTAAAGCCAAACAGGACGTTCAGATGGGCGCATGGCTTTATACCGCAGGGGTCTTAACCAGCATGTTGGTGTTGGCCGGTGTGATGGTGGCTTTAAAAACAGGCGGTGCTCAGATTGGTTGGGGTTTCCAACTCCAAACCCCTTGGTTTGTCGCCATGCTGGTTTATATCTTCGTGTTGCTTGGCCTGTGGCTGTACGGATGGGTTGAGTTTGGTTCGGCCATGGCAGGTGTTGGTCAACGTTGGACTGAGGGCGCCCCTGGACGCGCAGAGTTTTTCACTGGCGTATTGGCGGTGATCGTTGCGACGCCTTGCACAGCTCCCTTTATGGGCGTGGCCATGGGTTACACACTGACACAGCCTTGGTGGATCACGTTACTGGTCTTTTTTGCGCTCGGTCTGGGCCTTGCTTTGCCGATGCTGATGTTTGCTGTGAGACCACAATTGGCCACGTATTTGCCGCGTCCAGGTGATTGGATGATTCGCTTGAAACAGTTGTTGGCTTTTCCGATTCTGGCGACTGCCATTTGGTTACTTTGGGTTTTGGTTCGACAAACTTCGGCAGATGTTGTGTTGTTGATGTTGGGAGGGTTGTTGGCCATGGTCTTTGGCCTTTGGCTCAGTCGCAGCCGTGGTCGTCTGACGCAGGTGACAGGTTGGTGTATCGTCTTGTTGGCATTTTTGGCTATCCCGCAAACCTCTGCATTAGCGCCCATCCAGTCGACCGAAAGGGCAGTGGATATTGCATCAGAGGCATACAGCAATAGTGCCCTCAATGGACACTTGGATGCAGGGCGATCGGTGTTTATCAACATGACAGCCGACTGGTGCATTACCTGCAAAGTAACCGAGCAGCGTTTGTTGAATACTGCCGAGGTTGACATGTTATTTCGCCAAGACGGAGTGATTCGTATGACGGGAGATTGGACCAGCTACGATGCTTCAATAACCGCGTATTTGAATCAATTCGATCGGGTTGGTGTGCCCTTGTATGTCGTACATCACCCCGGGCAAGACCCTCTGGTGTTGTCGCAATTTCCAAATTTTTCTGAGTTGGAAACTGCTATTCGGTCACGATCTTTGCGCTGATTTCACTCACTACGGCATCGTCTCCCCAGGCCTTGAGTCCTTGGATGCTCTCCACAACCTCGCCTTGGCTATTAATCAGCACTGTTGTGGGGACTCCGCGTAGTCCGTAAGCCTTCAGTCCCGACATTGAGCTGTCTTTTAGCATCTGTGTGTGCGGGCCGAACAATTCCGGACGCTTGCTTTGAAATGCCTCAATTGTCTTGCTGGTTTCACCAAAGTTGACCAGGTACACNGTGGCTTTACTGCCCAACTTTTGGCCCAGTGTTTCGAGATCCGGAAGCTCCTTNATGCAGGGTGCGCACCACGTCGCCCAGAAGTTCACAACTGCAGGATATTCAAGGNTTTTTTCTTGATCATCAAGTGTCGTNAAGGCACTGCTTGAGAGCGCACTTTTTGCGCTAAAGAGCAAAAAAAGACCAAGTAAGATTGTCCTACGATTGAACATTGTTTATTCTCCAAAGGGTGGGTGATATCACCAACAAACCGAAGTGTGCTCAGTTTATGCGAAGAATTACAATGGAGCGACACGATGCTGGATCAAGTCCGCGCCTCACTTTCCAATCTCAGCAAGTCTGAACGGGCTGTTGCTGAAACCATATTGTCCGATCCCGATCGCTCAGTGCATTTGAGTATCGCCCGATTGGCTATGGCCGCCGGTGTTTCAGAACCCACGGTCAACCGATTTTGCCGCTCTTTGGGATGCAAAGGGTTTCCAGATTTTAAATTGCGCTTGGCGCAAACGCTCGCCAATCCTGCCAGTTTTCAGGTGCGCGGGCTGAATGATACGGACACCGCGCCATTGTTGGCTGACAAAATGTTTGAAACGGCGATGTCGCGACTGAGCCGTGCACGTGCCCGTTTGCCTGAGCAAGACCTAGCCGGTGTGATCGGTGAAATCCGTGATTGCCGGCGGCTATTGATTTATGGGCTCGGCCCGACATCCGGCCTAGCCCGCGGTGCACAAGAGTTGTTTATCGGTTCGCCGGTAACTGTATTAGTGCACACCGATGCCGTGATTCAAGAACTGACCGCCAATGCGGCCACTGAAGGCGATTTGTTTTTGTTTTTGTGTACCAATGGTGAAACTGCACCGATGGTTCAATCAGCCACCTTGGCGGATGAGCGCGGTGCACGGTTAATTGCGATTGCTCCGACCGGCTCACCACTGGCGAGGGCATGTCATCGGACCCTTGACCTGGTGTTAGATTCAACCTCGGCTACGTTGGCTCGCTTTACCAACCGCTTGGTCTGCCAAGTGGTGCTCGAGGTATTGGCCGAGGCGCTCGAGCAAGCGTGTCGGCACCAGAAACGTCCGCGTCGTCAGTCAAGTGCGCCGACGGAGCAAGCCGCCCGTTAAAATCTGGTCTATCCTGTTTCTTTTCAGGAGGCGTCGTGGCCAAAGCCCGTTCAATTTATCAGTGTCAAGATTGTGCTGCGACTGTGGCGCAATGGACAGGTCAATGTCCTGGATGCCATGCGTGGAACACGCTTGTCGAGACGGTGGCGGTCGAGTCGCCGAAACCCAGTCAGCCGGGCCGAGGTTATGCAGGCGCCGTCCCTGAGCGGGCGAAACTGTCCGCTATCAAGCCTGAGCGTTTGCAACGTCTGAGTAGCGGATACTCGGAATTCGACCGCGTTTTAGGTGGCGGATTTGTCCCAGGCTCTGTGATTCTACTGGGGGGAGCTCCTGGTGCAGGCAAGAGCACCTTGTTGTTGCAGGTCAGCACGGAACTTTCTGCGAAACACAATTGTTTGTATGTCACCGGTGAGGAATCGCTAGAGCAAATTGCTCTCCGGGCCCATCGATTGGGCCTCCCGGGTGCCGCCTTGGACTGCGTATCAGAGACCAGAGTGGAGGCCATTACCGCTATGGTCGAGCAGTCAAAACCCGCCCTTTTGATCGTGGATTCTGTTCAGGTCATGCAAATTGAAACCCTGTCTGGCGCACCAGGCAGTGTCGGCCAAGTGCGCGAGTCAGCGGCACAACTGACGCGGCTGGCTAAAGCGACTGGTGTGGTGGTGTTGCTGGTGGGGCATGTGACGAAGGAAGGTGCACTCGCTGGACCGAAGGTGCTGGAGCACATCATTGANGCGTCATTGCTTCTCGATGGCGACACCGGTGGTCGCTTCCGCACGCTGCGCGCCAACAAGAACCGGTTTGGTTCGGTTGGCGAGCTCGGTGTGTTCGCAATGACTGAGCAGGGCTTGAAAGAGGTCAAAAATCCATCAGCAATTTTCCTCTCGAGACCCGAAAGTGTGGCGCCAGGCTCCGCCGTTATCTGTACTTGGGAGGGAACGCGTCCGCTGTTGGTCGAGGTGCAAGCTTTGGTAGACACCAGTCTGGGCGGTTCGCCGAAACGGATTGCCGTGGGTCTGGATGGGCAGCGGTTGGTGATGTTGCTTGCGATTTTGCATCGGCATGGCCACTTGCAATTGGGTGACCAAGATGTTTTCGTCAATGCTGTAGGCGGGGTAAAGGTCTCAGAAACGGGTGCGGATCTGGGTCTCTTGATGGCCTGTGTGTCGAGCTTCCGTGGTCGGCCTATTCCACGAGATTGGGTCTTTTTCGGCGAGGTGGGCTTGTCTGGTGAAGTGCGTCCTGTGGCGTCTGGGCAGGAACGGATCCGTGAAGCGGCGAAACACGGTTTTGTGCGTGCCATCGTGCCGACAGCCAATGCCCCAAAACAGCCGATCAATGGCATGATGGTGTCCCCCGTGACACGCCTGAGTGACGTCTTGGAGATATTTGATGAATCGTGATTTAGAGACTTTGCGCCGAGATTACCAGCGTGGCGAACTGACAGAAGAGTCTGCGGATCGTGATCCCATCAAGTTGTTCGGTCAGTGGCTCGCAGACGCCAAAGCGATCGGCCAGCTAGAGCCTAATGCGATGACTTTGGCAACGGTCGATTCAATGGGCCGTCCACACGCTCGAATCGTATTGCTGAAAGGGCAACGAGATCGGGACTTTATTTTTTACACTAACTACCAAAGCCACAAGGGTGAGGAGTTGTTAGCCACACCACAGGCCGCCCTGTGTTTTTGGTGGGATCAGCTTGAGCGGCAAGTGCGTATCGAAGGCGCGGTTGAGAAGCTCAGCGACACTGAAAACGATGCCTATTTTCAAGAGCGACCCTATGGTTCGCGACTTGGCGCGTGGGCCAGTGCGCAGTCGCAAGTCATTCCGTCCCACGGGGTCTTGGTGGAATCGATGGAGGCGTTGCAATCGAACTACCCGGAGGCTGTGCCGAGGCCTCCGCATTGGGGTGGGTATGCTCTCTCCGCTGAACGGATCGAGTTTTGGCAGGGGCGCTCGTCGCGTCTGCATGACCGTCTTGATTACGCGTACGCAGGAAGTCATTGGAATCGGGTCAGACGCTCCCCATAACCAAGGCGCACTGCCAAAATGCCCTGACATCGAGGACCACCATGCCATTGCGAATGTGTTTGCTAGTTGTATTTTTTGCGGTCCATCCCGCGCGTGCAGAAATTGTTGTAACCGCCGCGCCGTTGATTGAGTTGGCTACCGCAGTCGAGTCCACCTATCCGGCCAATGTTGAGCCAGTCGATACAGGATTAATTTCCGCAGGGATTGGGTCTGAGATTCTGACCATCCATGCGCGCGTTGGTGATGCTGTGCGCAGAGGCCAAGCATTGGTCTCATTGGATTGCCGCGATGCAAGGCTTACTGAAACGCTGGCCTCGGAGGTCCGGGCTGAGGCGATCGAGCAGCTGGCATTTGCACGCCGCCAAGCTCAGCGGATAGCCAAACTTGCCGAGAGCAACATTGCCAGTGAAGAACTGAAAGACAGTCGCGCGACCGATGTCGTGCTGGCAGAGCGTCGGCTGGCCAAAGCCACTGTGAGCTTGGAAGAAGCCAAATTACAGACAACTCGATGTGAAGTGATTGCGCCCTTTGATGCGGTCGTTGCACGCGAAATGGCCTCTGTTGGGACCCGTGTCGCAATCGGTACGCCAATCATGGAACTGGTTTCGCAAGCGGTCGAAGTGCGCGCGAGGTTGCCACTGGATGTGTTGCCGAGCACGGCGCAGCGCGTCATTTTTACCTCAGCGCTTGGCGATGTGGAGATCCAGCTGCAATCGGCCGCGCGCTCTGTGGAGACCGATTCGGGTACACGGTTAGTGCGTTTCGTGGGGCCGCCTGCGCAGTTAGAGCCGGGTGTGCCAGGACGGGTCCGCATTCAGAACGAGACGTTGAGTTTAAATACAAATTACCTGGTCGAGCGATCGGGTCAATTGGGTATTATGGTGGTCGACGGAGCCGAGGCGCGATTTATGCCGCGACCGACAGCGGCGCTTGGCCAGCCGGTCGATGTGCAGGATCTTCCCTCTGATCTGTTGGTGATTCGTGATGGACGGTTTCGTGTACGTGACGGAGAGACAGTGGTCGTCAATCCATGATGGGGTTTGCCCGAGTTCTGATTGGTAATCCAGTCCTCACCAACCTCACCTTCGTCTTGGTGCTGGCGATGGGTGCGCTGTCNTACTGGTCACTCCCCCGGCAACAGGATCCCACCATCAATTTCAACTGGATTGTGATTGTGACCGCCTGGCCTGGTGCGTCTGCGCTTAATGTTGAGAGTCAAATAACCGACCCCGTGGAAGAAGCTATCCAGCGAGTCGACGATCTTGATTTTGTATCCAGTTATTCGCGTGAAGGGCAATCCTCCATTCTGGTGCGCTTTGAGGATGTTTCTGATGCCGTTTTTCAAAGGCGTTTGGCTGATCTTCGTCGTGAGGTTAACTCGGCTGAAGCCAAATTCCCGAGCGAAGCAGTTGATCCTGTGTTTATTGAGATTACGTCATCGAACGCGTTTCCTGCCGCCACCCTTGCGCTGGTGGGCTCTGGTGATGATGACAGTCTGAGGAAGCAGGCTGTTTTAATCGAAAAAGAACTGGAGCGGTGGCGCCGTATTGACCGCATTGATATGCAAGGAATCGGCGATCCTGAGATTCGGATTGAATTCGACCCAGTCCAACTGGCTTCTCGAAATCTGGCCCCAAGTGATGTGGCCAATACCGTGGCAACCTACTTTCAAGATCTGGCCGCAGGTGAATTATCCGTGGGCGACAACAACTGGCTTGTGCGCTTAAAAGGTAAATCCACAGATGCTGCAGCACTCAATGATTTTCCGATATTGGGTCGTGGGGGCAGTATCCGACTGGGAGATGTCGCACAGGTGACTCGCACTCAGGCGGAGCGTTCCGAGTTGGTTCGGTATGATGGGCAGCCAGCTGTCTTGCTGGCTGTGATGAAGGCAGAGAATGCCAACACTCTGGATCTGGTGGATGAGGTCAAGGCTTATCTCGTTGCGCGCAACGCGTTGCAAACGGCAACGGGCACGCAATTGGTGTTGATTGATGATCAGACCATTCCGACGCGTAACGCATTGTCGATCATGCAAAACAACGCACTGATTGGACTTTTCTTAGTGTTGGCTGTGGCCTGGCTGTTTCTTGGACTGAAAATCGCCACCCTGACCGCGATTGGTATTCCATTCATTCTGGCCGCCACCTTTTGGATCCTCGGCGGTTTAGGTCAAACGCTTAATGTCACCGTGCTATTGGGCGTTGTGATTGCCCTTGGGATGCTAGTGGATGATGCGGTGGTTGTTGTTGAGGCGATCTACTATCGCGTTGAGCGTGGCGCGCATGGTCTGGANGCCATCATGGATGCGTTACGTGAGACCGCNGCTCCTGTGACGGCAGCGGTGTTAACGACAGTGGCCGCATTCATGCCACTGATGCTGCTTCCGGGGATTCTTGGCAAGTTCATGATGGTGATTCCTTTGGTGGTTTCCATCGCTCTCTTAATTAGTTTGATTGAAGCCTTTTGGATGTTGCCTGGTCATGTATTGAGTGCCGGCATGCGTTTGAATTCTGAAGGGCGGATGCAACAATTTCGAACTCGGTTCAATCGCGGGATTCGACATGCCTANACGCATATTTTGGTGCGTGCATTGCGACGCCCGATGGTGACACTCAGCATTGCGGCAGCGGCATTTTTGGGTTCGGTGGGGTTGTTAGCCACTGGACAGATTCGAGCGGACTTTTTTGCGTCCGATCCGATTCGCGTGTTCTACGTCAATATCGACACTGAACCCGGCGCAAGACTCGAGACAACGCTTGAGATGACACTGCGTGCTGAGGAGGTTGTGAAAGCACACCTTGAGCCTGGTGAAGCGCGCGGCATGGTGGCCTATGTCGGCCAACAATTCACGCAGACAGAACCGTTGCGTGGCAGTCATCTGGGGCAGATTTTAGTCGGGCTTCAACCCAACGGGCGGGAGGTCACAGATATTGTTGAGGGCATGCGTGGGGCTGTTGAGCGCGTGCCTGGTCCAACTCGGGTGACGTTCCTTGAATTGGCGGGTGGTCCACCCTCGGCGATGCCTATTTCCATCAAAGTGCGCGGATCCGAGTTCACCGAGCTGCGCAGGGCAGCGGATGAAGTCAAACAGATCCTCAGGGCNACAGNCGGAGTCAAAGACATTACCGACGACGCCTCTGATGGTCGNTTGGCTCTGGATTTGCAATTTGATGCGAATCAGATCGCGCGAACTGGGCTAAGTCCCACAGAGATTGGGCGCAATGTACGGATGCTGGTTAATGGCGAGGTGGTGGCCACAGTACAGGACGAGGGCGAGACAGTAGATGTTCGCGTGATTGCTGATCCGCGCTCCATGTCGTCGCCTGAGCGNTTGTTGGCAGCACAGTTGCCGAGCAGTGCCGGAGGCTTGGTGCCTTTGGCGGAGCTTGTGCAGGTCGAACGCGTGGATGCACTTGGTACGATTCGTCACTATAACTTCCGACGCACCATCACAGTCGAAGCGGATATCGATGCAGAGGTCACTGACACAGTGGCTGCGAATTTGGCTGTCATGGCTGCGTGGGAGTCTCTGAAAATGAGCTATCCCAACGTCAACTTGGACTTTTCCGGCGAGTTGGATGATATCCAAGAAAGCTTGGACTCGATTGGTGTCTTGTTTTTGTTTGGTCTGGGGGTGATGTATTTGATTCTCGGCACTCAGTTCAAGAGCTATGGGCAGCCATTGCTGATCTTAGTCACGGTTCCTCTGGCCTTTACCGGTGTTGTGCTGGGCTTGTTTGTGACGTCGAACCCGTTGTCTTTGTACACCTTGTATGGTGTCGTTGCATTAGCTGGCATTGCCGTTAATTCGGCCATTGTTTTAATTAGTGCCGCCAATGATCGGTTGCGTTTGGGCATGAGTTTGAAACACGCCACCTTGTATGCAGGCCGCCGTCGTGTGGTGCCGATCGTGATCACCGTACTCACTACTATTGCGGGTCTGTTTTCTCTGGCGGCAGGCTTGGGTGGCGATTCGCTTATCTGGGGCCCTGTGGCAACCGCCATTGTCTGGGGACTTGGTTTCAGTTCTGTACTGACCCTCTTCGTTGTTCCGGTGTTGTATTACCTGACAGGTCGGAAACGTGAGATACGTTTGAACCCGTCACGATCTTAGGTTGCATTTGGGACTTGAAAAAGAGTCTTTGGCACCTACTTTTAATGGTGAGACGCCATGTTGGGTCTCGTAAACCATGGCCCTGTCTGATGAAGGGCAAACAGATCGCTTTAGGAGGATCTCATGACTGTTGATTTATCACCCCTGTACCGCACAGCTATCGGCTTTGATCGTTTGGCCGGAATGCTTGAAAACGCGAACCGCCTAGAAAGCGCGGGTTACCCTCCCTACAACATCGAGGTGGTCGACGAAGATCGATACCAAATCACGATGGCTGTTGCTGGGTTCAAAGACTCTGAGTTGACTATTGAATCAAAACAGAATGAGCTCACGGTTTCCGGGCAGAAATCTGAGGATGAAGATGTCGCTGAACGGAAGTTTTTGCACCGTGGAATCGCGAATCGAAATTTCGAGCGGAAATTTCAGTTGGCTGATCACGTATTCGTGAAGGGCGCGCGCATGGAGCATGGACTGCTGCACGTCGAGTTGTATCGTGAGTTACCAGAGGCGCTCAAGCCCCGGAGCATCGCGATTGAGACGGGTCATTTGATCGAGAGCCAGTCTTAAGCAGCTCAGGCCCGGTTTAACCGGGCCTTTTTAGTTGTTCTTGATTCAGATCACCTGCCACTCCGCGATTTGATCTGTTGTCATGTAGATGACTTCATCTTATTGTGCACTGCAAGAAATTAGTCGTCGCAGGGACTCGCATGACACCCATTACTCGTCTCACTAATACCCCTTTTGATGAACTCACTGTCGGTATGTCAGCTTCGATCGAGAAGCGACTCACGATGGATGATATTCGGTTATTCGCCGTGATGACCGGTGACGTGAATCCAGTCAGTTTGGATGCACATAATGCAAAATCCAGCCGATTCCACGACATTGTTGCGCATGGCATGTGGGGTGGTGCACTGATCTCGACTGTCTTGGGTACTGAACTGCCAGGTGTTGGCACGGTGTATGTCAGTCAGACATTGGATTTCCACAAACCGGTGCGCATTGGCGATGCGCTAACGGTGACGGTCACGGTGGCGGAAAAGCGAGCCGAGGCTCAGGTAGCGTTTGCCTGTGATGTTGTGAACCAAGCCGGTGAACAGGTGCTTTCGGGTCAGGCTGTGGTGGTTGCGCCCACTGAGAAAATTGAATCGGAAATTGTTGAGTTGCCCGATGTCTTTTTTAACGAGCGACGCCAAATTACACACCTTCTAAAGCGGGCCACTGCATATCGACCCATCCGTGTTGCTGTCGTGCATCCATGTGATGAAGTGTCCTTAGGAGGTGCTTTGAGTGCACATGCACAAGGCTTGATTGAGCCGGTTTTGATCGGTCCGTTAACAAAGATCCAGGGAGTGGCCGATGCCTGCGACTTTGATCTGTCAGGGATTGATATTGAATCTGTCGCGCATTCTCATGCGGCCTGCCAACGCGCAGTTGAGCTGTGTCAGTTAGATCAGGTTGACGCGGTGATGAAGGGGAGCTTGCACACTGACGAACTGATGGCCGCATTATTGTCAGAACATGCGGGGCTTAGAACAGAGCGTCGTGTTAGTCATGTGTTTGTATTTGATGTGCCTACTTATCCCCGACCATTGTTGATCACGGATGCGGCAATTAATATCTCGCCCAATTTGTTAGCGAAGCGCGACATCGTACAAAATGCGATCGAGTTGGCCCATGCTTTGGAAATCACTGAACCTAAAGTAGCGATACTGTCCGCGGTGGAAACAGTGACCTCAACCATTCCCTCTACTTTGGATGCGGCTGCGCTGTGCACCATGGCACTGCGTGGTCAGATCACAGGCGGCATCGTGGATGGGCCTTTGGCATTTGATAATGCCGTGTCTGAAACGGCAGCCCGTATTAAGGGTATTGATTCTCCAGTGGCTGGACACGCAGATATTTTAGTCACTCCTGATCTTGAATCCGGCAACATGCTGGCAAAACAGCTTGAGTATTTAGCCCACGGAGAGGGCTCTGGGGTTGTTATGGGTTTGCGTTTACCGGTAATTCTCACCAGTCGCGCAGATGATGAATTGTCGCGGCTGGGTTCCTGTGCATTGGCAGTGATTGTGCATCAGTATCGGTCGGGTGGCTGACGTGTTGTTCGTCATTAATGCGGGCTCATCGAGCGTTAAATTTTCAGTCTATGGTGCGGATTTGGCCGCAATGGTCTCGGGTCAAGTTGCATTGCAAGACACCGAGATTGTCTTAAAAGCCAATGTAGCTGGGCAGGCTATAGCAACCCGATGCCCTGTTGTGAAAGATTCTCACGCAGTCATGTCTCTTGTGCAGGTAGTTGCCGAATTCCTCGCGGACCAGATACATGAAGCGCCGCATGCGATTGTGCATCGTGTGGTGCATGGCGGCGGTTCCTTTCGCGAGCCGGTCGTGGTGACGGACTCAATTCGCGAGCAGTTGAACGACTTGGTGGACTTGGCGCCACTGCATCAACCTGTCAATTTGGCGGCCATTGATGCGATGACAGTGCATTATCCCGACGTGTTGCAGGTGGCCTGTTTTGACACGGCATTTCATGCGAATCAGAGTGCACTGGAGACGCACTATGCACTCCCCCAAGCTTTGTTTGAGCGAGGCATTCGGAAGTATGGATTTCATGGCTTGTCCTATGCCTACATCGTGAGCCAATTGGGTGCGTATGGTCTTGCGTCTGATGCACGCGTGGTTATTTGTCACCTTGGCAATGGAGCTTCGATTTGCGCTGTTCAGGGCGGCGCTTCAGTGGCATCGACGATGGGATTTACGGCTGTGGAAGGCCTGCCGATGGGGAGTCGCTGCGGTCGACTGGATCCCGGTGTGGTGCTGCATTTGATTGCACAGGATGGATGGTCTGTGGACGCGGTTGAGCATCTTTTGTACTACGACAGTGGCTTGAAGGGACTGTCTGGTGTTTCGAGTGATGTGCGGACGCTCGAGAGTGCCGCTGACGATGAGGCCGCTTTTGCGCTTGATTATTTCAGTTACCGAATCAACGCTGAGATCGGTGCTTTGGTTGCAGTTTTAGGGGGGGTCGATGCAATAGTTTTCACCGCCGGAATCGGTGAAAACTCGATATCAATCCGTCAAAAAGTGTGTGATCGATTGGCGCGCTGGTTGCCACTTCAGTTGGATCAAGTGGCGAATGAGAGACAGGATGAGCATCTCAATACGCGCGATTCCCAAATTCGCGTCTTGCGGATTCCGACCGATGAAAATTTGTATATGGCGCGCATTGCGAAAGACCTTATCGACGCCGCACGTCATCCACTTTGACCGTCCAAATCAGCAGAAATTTCTGGTATAACATGCGCTCCAAAGGAGAAGCCTGATGAAAATTTTGAAAGAACTCACGCACGGGGACACCGGATTCGCATTGATGTTGGTGGTCATGGCCTTGACTATCCTCGCCCTGGCTTTTTGATGCGCCGAATCCATGCCTCCACGTATGCGATTGCGTGCTTGGTGGTGGTGTTTGGGTGCCTTACATTGCAGCATTACTATCCGTCGTCGCTAGCCTACGGGCTGGTCGCGTGGACGACTGGGATGACCTTGGCGGTGTTTGGCTTCAAACGTTTGTGGTCTGGCCTAGTGGGTGACTGGATTGGTCTTGCACTGATTATTTTGGTGTTCTTAGTCGCCGTCGTATTGCCGGTGATCCAGTATGTGATGCGGTCACCATCCCTATTCATATCCGCAATGGTTTTTGGCGGTTTGTTGATCGGGGTTATTCGTGAACGACTGCCGAATACCATTGAAGACCAGCAAGTAGACTCTGCGTGAGCGTGAAGGATCTGCTGCATCAGGGTTTTATGGCGGCTGTCGACGCGGCCAAAGCGGAGTGTTTGATTCCTCACCTGCGTGCCTTACCAACCATTGCCGGACGGACAGCTGTGTTGGTTGTGGGCAAAGCAGCCTCAGCGCAGGCTCCTATTGCCGAGGCTTGTCTGCCAGACGCTGAGGGCTTGTGTGTAATTCCCAATGGACACCAGGTTCGCACAGGTTGGCGAGTCATTCGCGCATCGCACCCAGTGCCAGATGCCGGTAGTCAAGAGGCTGCCGAAGCGGCCATAGACTTGGCAGAACGCTTGGGTCCGAGCGACCGATTGGTGTGCCTTATCTCCGGCGGTGGTTCAGCGCTGATGTCGGCCCCATTGCCCGGCATGCCGTTTGATCTCAAGTTACAAGTGCACCGTGCGCTGTTGGCCTCGGGTGCCAGTATTTCTGAGCTGAATACAGTGCGGAAACAATTGTCTCTGGTCAAAGGCGGACGACTCGCTCAAGCGACCAAGGCGCAGATTGTAAATTTTCTGGTGTCTGATATTCCCGGTGATCATGTCGAATTTATCGCCTCTGGACCCACAGTGCCCGCTCACACTAACCAAGCCGATGCAATTGCTGTTCTCGAGCGACATCAGATTGACCTGCGAGAGCGCCTGAAGCCCTGGCTTGACGATCTACGGTATGCAACTCCGAGTCCGTCTGACCCTTGTTTTGCCCGNGTGCAAACTANGATCGTGGCTGCGCCTTCGCAGTCTCTGCTAGCCGCACAGGCTGTATTTCAGGCCGGCGGTATGGACTGCTGGATTCTGGGAGATGCAATCGAAGGAGATTCCGAGACCGTCGCTCGGGTCATGGCTGAGACAGCGCTCTGGCAGCGTCGTCACGGNCGTTTGAGCCGCCCGCTNTGCTTGCTTTCAGGGGGCGAAACNACAGTAAAAGTCACTGGCGATGGTGTGGGTGGCCCCAATGCGCACTTTGCGCTGNCGCTTTTGCATGCGCTCAATGGGGAGCCAGGGATTTCTGCCATTGTGTGCGATACCGACGGTGTGGATGGTGCGGCTGAAATTGCCGGCGCCTATGTGGACTCAGGAACCCTNAGCCGCGCTGAGCAGGCGGGTCTCAGTTGCAAAGAAGCGTTGCTCCGACAGGACGCACATGGTTTTTTTCGCGCTCTCGGTCAGTCGGTGATTCCAGGCCCGACCGGCACCAATGTGAACGACTTTCGGGCCATTGTGATCGAGCCTTAAAGGCTTTGAACAAATGCAATAGCGAGCGAAAGCGAGCCGATTCCGGCTACGGTGGAAACAAAGATACTGGTTGTCGCGGTGGCCAATGGCACCTGGTAGCGGTGCGCGAAGAGATACAGGTTCATGCCCGTGGGCGTGGCAGCCAGAAGCACGGCGACAGACAGCCACAAGGACTCCAACTGTAAATAGCTGCCCAGTAGAAAGACCAGTGTCGGATGCACAAGGTTCTTGAGTATGGTGATCAGGATTGCTGGAGCAACGGAACCACTGATGTGATAACTCGCCAACGAACTTCCCAGTACAAAGAGTGCTGCCGGTGTGATGCTGGTTGCTGCTAACTGAAACATTTCCAGAGCGATAGGGTGCAACCCAATATCGGTCATCTTCCACATAAAGCCCAACACAAGGGCCACGATCAATGGATTTGAGAATAATCCCTTGGCCACTTGTAAGGGTAGTTTTGATAACCCGGCATCACGACCACGGGCGATTTCGATGGCCACGGTGACCACAGTAAAGACAGTGATCCCATGCACCGAGATCAAGAGGAACAGAGGAAACAGTGCTTCCTCTCCGAGCGCGCGTGGGATCAGGGGAATCCCTAAAAGNACGGCATTGGAGAATGAAGCCCCAAGGCTAATAACCAGTGAATCAACGAGTGGGCGGTTTAAAAGTCGCCAAGCGCACACGAACGCAATCAAAAATACCGTCCAAAGTGGGCTGTAATAGCTGAGGAAGAGGTCGCCTGTCGAAGCTTGTGGAGGCTCGAGTTCAACCAACGCNGAAAATAACAGCATGGGAACAGCAACATCGAATACATATTTGGTTAAACCCTCCCGGTGGGAGGGTTGGAAGTAGCCGGCGCGGGTGGCAATAAATCCAATCAGCCCAAGGGCCAGAATAGGAGCCAGGACCGCGAAGACGGTTTCGATCATTTTGGTTGCATGTACAAGTAGCGTTTCGGGTCGGGAAGTGTACTGATTAAACCGCGCTTTTGCATGAACTCTGCGAACTGTTGCCACTGCTGTGGGTTNGTTGCCCGTACATTCGGTGCAAAGGTCGGTAAAGTATCAAACCAAGCAGCCCGGTTCAGGGGGTTATCCAAATCCATTGGTTTGTATGCAACGAAGTCGCGATAGGTGCCTTCAGGGTCCTCTCGAATCAGTCGTGTCGCTTGATCAAGCGTGTCCAAAAAACGNTCGACTTTGNTATTCACGGCCAATTCCGGGTGTGCTACCAGGATCAATTCCTCATAAGTTGGTACGCCATGATCTTCTGGGAAAAATGCGCGTCCGGGACGGCCGTCCAGTTGCATTTGGTTCAATTCAAAGTTGCGGAACGCGCCAATAACGGCATCCACTTGGCCACTGTAAAGTGATGGCGATAGAGCAAAGTTCACATTGACTAGCGTCACGTCGTTAAGGGTCAGGCCGTGAGTTTCCAGCATGGCGCCGAGAATAGCGTCTTCAAATCCGCCGACTGAAAANCCGACGGTCTTCCCTTTGAGATCAGCAATGGTTTTGATCGGACTGTTGTCGAGGACCACGAGCGAGTTCAGAGGAGATTGAACCAATGTGCCAACGCGCACCAGAGGGAGCTTGTTTTGCAAATCCACCATCAATGACGGTTGATAACTGACCGCAAGATCGGCGCGTTTTGCGGCTGCAAGCTTGGGCGGCAGTGAGGGATCTGCTGGCTCAACGAGTGTTACTTCAAGTCCTGCCTTGGCAAACAGCCCACGGGTTTCTGCAACGATGATCGGTGCATGGTCTGGATTGATAAACCAGTCAAGTAAGACCGTCACTGACTCAGCATGAGCAACAGAAGCGGTGACGCTGAGTATGCCGGTAAAAATGGCGCGTTTAACGCGTTGGTAAAAACACTTGCGAATCATGATATGACCTCCTGGGGTCCAAGACTTGGCAGGAGATCAACAGCCGCGGTGCGTATTTGAAGATCTGGACTCCCTACGCCGGTATTAACCGGATCAGGTTCAAAGGGTACATCTCAGCCGAAGCGCCCCTGCCTTGAACCCCAAGTATACGCCCAATGGAACCTCGGTGTCTCTACAGTTCGGGACACACATCGCGCGACCCCAGGATACGCACCTGATTGTTTGCTGCTCGGATGCGATCACCCCGTTCTTCGATGTATCGCTGAAAATTCGGTTCCCGGGCATAGACGGCATCTGAAACAAATTCGAGCAAGGCTTCGGTGTGGAAGTTTCGCAGCTGCGATTCGGCGCGGATCACTTCTTCGCCTTCACCGTCCAACAACACCAGTGTGGGTGCGTACGCAATTTGCATCTGTTGAGCATACTGTCTTGCCGTCATCTGCTCTCCACGTGGCGTAGTAATGGGTTGATTTGACCAAATNTCGAGTTGCACTGTGTGAAAGGGCGCAAAGGCGGCTTGAACCTGTGGTAATGAAAGTACGCACCGATGAAAGGTGTCGCAGTCAGGACATTCGGTTTGCTCAAACAGAATCGCAGTGATTTGCCCATTGGTTCTAAGGTCGTCATCACTCGCGATGAAGGGCTGAGTATTTAGAGGGGTTCGCACGGCGGGCCGTTGTTTTGCCAAATAGTCAAAAATCGTCTCTGTTTGATACGCGCGGCTGCTGACAAAATCCATTGCCACACGCATATCATTTGGCGACACATAGCCATTGAGGCGCAGTATCGATTGGCCTTTGTCGTCGAATACGATCAAGGTGGGGGTGAATTGCACATCCAGTGCGCGGGCGATTTCTTTCTCCGTGGTTCGGTCACCATCGAGACCGTAGACCTCACGGTCGCCCCAAATGTCTAATGAGACCACGTCAAAGTGCTGGTCGAACTGATCACGAATTGAGGATTGCGTCAGATTCTTTTCGATCATGGCCTTGCAGTATGGACAAAATTCCTGCGAGAACATGACCATCAGGTGCTTATTTTCCTCGGCTGCCTCCGCATTGTCTTCGGACAGATCGAGAAAACTTACTTTGAACCAATCAGGTAGCACAAAGGTCGGGAAGTTGGTGGCGCTTTGTTGCGGCTCGGGGCTCGCCGCTTGGTGTGAATTGGCTATCGCCAAAGAGCACGCGAGACACCACCAAAGAAAGCAAAAAATACGCACAGCGACCCCCGGACTTTTTATTCTTGGATGCGCTCACTATGCGCCATCCGGGGGCTGTGTCAAGACAGACTAATGCGCTGCTTTCAGCTCGAGGCGACGGCGGTGCAGGACTGGCTCGGTGTATCCATTCGGTTGCTCCACACCCTTGATGACCAGTTCCATCGCAGCTTGAAAAGCGATCGATTGGTCAAAATTTGGAGCCATTGGACGGTACAGTGGGTCGCCGGCATTCTGCGTATCGACCACCTTGGCCATGCGCTGCATGGTCTCTGTGACTTGATCACGTGTGGTGATCCCGTGTGTCAGCCAGTTTGCGATGTGCTGCGAGCTGATTCGCAATGTGGCGCGGTCTTCCATCAAGCCGATATTGTTGATGTCGGGCACTTTTGAACAGCCAACGCCCTGATCTACCCAGCGGACCACGTAGCCCAAGATACCCTGTGCATTGTTGTCCAGTTCGGCCTGAATTTCGGCATCGGTCCAGTTTGGATTTGTCGCCACAGGAATGGTCAAGATTTCATCAACTGAGTTGCGGCGCTGCCCCTTCAGTTCGTCTTGGCGGGCAAAAACGTTCACTTGGTGGTAGTGCAGTGCGTGCAGTGTGGCTGCAGTGGGTGAGGGCACCCACGCCGTGTTGGCACCAGATTTCGGGTGTCCAATTTTTTGTTCAAGCATGGCCGCCATCAAATCTGGCATCGCCCACATGCCCTTGCCGATTTGCGCGCGTCCCTGTAAGCCGCACTCTAGGCCAATGTCGACATTCCAGTTCTCGTAGGCACCGATCCAGGTGGATTGTTTCATATCGCCTTTACGGATCATGGGTCCTGCTTGCATGGAGGTGTGCATTTCATCGCCGGTGCGGTCAAGGAATCCAGTATTGATGAAGACAACACGATCAGATGCTGCATTGATGCATGCTTTCAAGTTGACTGTAGTACGACGCTCCTCATCCATGATGCCCATTTTCAGTGTGAAGCGGGGTAGGCCGAGTAAATCCTCAACTTCACCAAATAACCGATTGGCAAAGGCGACTTCATCGGGGCCGTGCATTTTCGGCTTCACAATGTATACGCTGCCGGTACGTGAATTTTGGTTTTCTGAGCGGTTGCGGTCATGAATGGCCATCAAGCTCGTGAAGATACCATCGAGAATGCCCTCAGGGACCTCATTCCCGTCTTGATCAAGAATGGCTGGATTAGTCATCAAATGGCCGACATTTCGGACAAACATCAATGCCCGCCCAGGAAGTGTGACCGTCTCTGTGCCATTGGCTGCTGTGTATTTGCGGTCTGGGTTCAGGGTACGTGTGAATTGCTTTCCGCTTTTTGTCACCGTTTCGCTGAGCGAACCGTTCATCAAGCCCATCCAGTTGCGATATACCAACACTTTGTCGGCCGCATCGACCGCTGCAACGGAGTCTTCGCAGTCCATGATGGTGGTCAGAGCCGACTCCATAAGGATGTCTTTAACTCCAGCAGCGTCCGCTTGGCCGATTTCACTGGATGCATCGATTTGAATTTCGAAGTGCAACCCATTGTGTCTGAGCACAACGGCACTTGGCTCAGCCGCATCGCCAAGATAGCCGATCAGTTGCTCGCTTGATTTCAGTGACACCGAGCCCGCGTCCGTGTTGACGATCAGTTGTCCATTTTCGATCCGGTATGCGGTAGCGTCAGCGTGACTTCCACTGGTAAGCGGAGCTGCTTGGTCCAAAAATGCCTTGGCGAAAGCAATCACTTTAGCGCCACGTGTGGGGTTGTAAGCGTCACCGGCTGCAGCACCGTCGGCATCACTGATGGCATCAGTGCCATACAGCGCGTTGTACAAACTGCCCCAGCGCGCATTGGCCGCGTTTAGTGCATAGCGTGCATTCATCACAGGCACGACCAATTGTGGCCCCGCAGTGGTAGCAACTTCTGCGTCAACTTGTGTGGTTGTGACTTGCACATCCTGCGGTTCTGGCAACAGATACCCAATTTCTTGCAAGAACGTTTTGTATGCCCCGAAGTCAAATGCATCATCACGATGTGCTTGGTGGTAGGCATCGATTTTTTCTTGCAATGCGTCGCGGACCGCAAGGAGTTCCCGATTAATTGGTGTGAGACGATGAATCAGTTGATCCACTCCACTCCAGAAGGCTGTGGCATCAAGCCCGGTGCCGGGTAGTGCTTCTTCTGTAATGAACTGGTATAGCTCAGACGCAACCTGAATATTGCCGCATTGAACACGGTGATTCATATCCGCTCTCTCCTTGGATCTGTGAAATTGGTGGCCGAAGTATAAAACAGTGATGCACTAAAAATGGAATTAGTTTTCAATTTTTCAAGCGGGTGACCATTACGATGTCAGTTTTTGAAGCGATTCACTATCAGTGTCATCGGTCCGGCATCTGTGTTGCATTCCACATTATGGTCATNGTCTGGCGCCGGACAGATTTTTCTGGTCTGTGTCTTAACCTCGAGATCGGCGGCAAGAAAGTAACAGGTGTGATCGTGCATTAAAGGATAGAGGCCAACCACTTGTTACCCGGCTAAGTGGCGATAAATGATCTGGTCATTTAACTCTGTGAACTGACGGTGATTGCAGTCCTGACATTTGATACGAGGTTTGTGACAGATCCCTTATACCCACTCGTTATTGCAAGCAACAGAGTAACCACTGCGACCTTGTTTGTTTTGCCAGCGGTTAGCAAAAATATCGGCTCGGCCCCGAAACAATCCTCTAAAAATCGCAATCTTTTGTTCTGGTGAATAAAGGGGCGAGTCAGATGTATTTGATGGGGGTTGTTGAAGTTGTTCTCTGAGAGCTATTAGTTGCTTTTTCTCCTGTTCAAGCGCAACAAGCCGAGAGTCAATCTCGGCAATGCTCTGGAAACCCTCATGTTTAAGCATGTGCTTGCGGTGGCTTGATCAGAGATTCAGCCGGAATACCCAAACCTTCATGCAGCTTCCAGATCATTTTTAGCGTGAGCGAGCGTTTGTGATTGAGAATTTCATAGACTCGGTTGCTTTTACCAATCATGGGCTCGAGATCTTTCACTGTTAGCCCTTTGCGCTCCATCTCAAACTTGATGGCTTCAACAGGGTCAGGCAGTTCCATAGGGAAATGCTTGGCCTCATAAGCTTCGATAAGCGTGACCATGACATCCAGCTTTTCACCTTCGGGTGTGCCGGGGCCAGCCATCATCAGGCTTTCAATTTCTTTTAATGCCGCTCGGTAGTCGGCATCAGTTTTGATCGGTTTGATGTCCATAATTTTTCCTCCGGCAATTAAATAGTTTGCACGTCAATTTTGTCGTATTGCGCATGGGTACCGATAAACCGGATGTACACCACGCGATAGGCATAGTTGATCCAGGCGACCAAACGGTACTTGTTACTCGCAATATTGAAAACCAATCGGCCATCTTTGAGGATACTGGCATTTCTGAAGTCCTGCTTAACATCCGCAGGCGCGCTCCAGTCAGCTGCTAAGGCATGTCGATACCAAGCAAGCGTGGGCTCTTTAGCATCCATGTACTCTGGATGCTCCTCCCAGAAAGCTTTCAGTGTTGATAGGGCAATGATTCTCATAGAGTTAACGATAGTCCCAAAATGGGACTGCATCAACTCAAATCTAATGGAGAATCAATATGAGTGAATATCAGGCACTTATGACACAAAGAGAGCTATGTAATCGTTGGCAGGTAAGCGAGGCGACGCTGGAGCGATGGCGGTCGGAGGGTGTTGGGCCAATTTACGTGAAACTGGGTGGCCAAGTCAGGTACAGGCGGGAAGATGTGCTGGAGTATGAGGTCAGTTGCTTGAGAAAGAGTACTTTTGAAGCTGTTTGATGGTGAGCTAGTACGCAAAAATCCACATCAGCCCTAACTTCCTGACAGTAAGGTTGCGGGTTAATAAAAACCCCGAATGGCTGGTGAAGGCTCATTGGGGCTATTTACAAGATGGTGGAGACGGCGGGATTTGAACCCGCGTCCGTCAGTCCGCTGCCAAACGCTCTACATGCTTAGTCGCGTTTTTAGATTTAGGTCAGGGTCTCCCAACGCACAGGGATTTCCGTTCCGAGTTCAGTTTGAAATTTAGCTCCTCCACCCTGAACACAGCTTTGAAGCGAGTCTCTGTTTCGAACCCTGTTAGTAAGGACCAGAGACGATCCCCACTCAGGGTCTAGCTTATGCTGCTAGAGCGTAGTTTTCGTCGTTGGCAGTTATAGCTAACGAGCCCACAGTTGGGTTTACGAACACTGTAGAACTGCTCGGCATGCACATTTGGTGTTGTAACCGGCGTCGAATCCGTATCGTCCCCGTACCTACATTATCGGCCCGAACGCTCGATTTCTCAATGCCTTGCCTGAAATGAGTTAGCGCACCTTGTGGCGAACGGCGCGTTGTTTCTCGATATTCCATTCCCGATCACGGATCGTGTCGCGTTTGTCATGTTGCTTTTTGCCGCGCGCCAGACCGATTTTGATCTTCACATACGGACCTTTCCAGTACATGTCGAGCGGAATGCAAGCGTTTCCCTTTTGTCCAAGCGCCCCATGAATGCTTGCAAGTTCCTTTTTGTGTAGGAGCAGTTTTCGACTTCGTGTCGGATCCGCAATCACATGAGTTGATGCGGATTCAAGTGGCGTGATTTGCGCGTTCAACAGGTATGCTTCACCCTTCCGGATGATGACATACGTGTCGGTCAGATTAGCTTTACCGGCACGAATGGACTTCACTTCCCAGCCGTGCAGTTGCAGCCCTGCCTCGAACGTCTCGTCGATGTGGTAATCAAAGCGTGCCCGTTTGTTACTGGCAATTTGATTTGAGGGTGCTTGAGGTTTTTTGGCCATGGCGGGCGACTTTACGTATATTTCCGGGTTCGTCAAATGATGAGTGAGAATTGAATGCCTAAGATTACGCGCACGGCGCTTGTTTCGCACACACCAGAACAAATGTTTGAGTTGGTTAATAACTTCGCCAGCTACCCAGAGTTTTTGCCGTGGTGCAGCGGCGCGCGCGTGATTTCAGCTACTGAGCAAGAAATCATAGGTGAGTTGCAAATCCAAAAGGGCAGTATTCGACAGCAATTTGCGACACGCAACACGCTCTTTCCGCCGCATCGAATCGATCTCTCACTGGTCAGCGGGCCGTTTCGTTCGCTGTCGGGTAATTGGCGGTTTGATGCTGCTGGTGACAGTGGATGCCGGGTGCAATTAGAGTTGGAATTCGAATTTTCGGGGCGCATTATCGCAATGGCCATTGGTGCAGTATTTTCGCAAATTGCCGGAAGCCTTGTGGATGCGTTCTGCGAGCGGGCTGATCGTTTGTACGCGGACTCTAATGCGGGTTGAGGTGGCCTACGCGACGCCCACGCGGCAGCGTGTCGTTGCTCTTGACGTTCCCGAAGGCACAACTGT
>JGI26086J50260_1000448_pt1 | contig 26441 bp, 26 predicted proteins | sample SaaInl3SG_22_DNA_FD_50260 | JGI IMG/M metagenome (IMG submission 50260)
TTGTCTCTTTAGAGGCGGCGTACAACTCGCCGCCCGCCTTGACAACGACAGTCACTTGCGTGCTGGTGCCCATCTTGACGCGCGTCTTCACTTCAGGATCTGTGCCTTCTGGAAANCTAAAAGACGCGGCCAATGGGTAGGGGTTCTTTTCAACGAAGAACCACATGTCGGTTGTGTTGGGGATTTTGCTTGTAGCGCCCACAGGCACCACCGCACCGTTTTCAGCGATGTCTGGCGTGTTGACAGAGATATCGGCGCTGGTCGTGGGGGTACCGCCCAAAGAGGCGATCGCATCAGCAAAACTCTTGGTCGAGAATCCTGGGCGCGCATCGGCAGCTAAGGCCTGCGCCTGGGTGATGATGCCCAAGGATACCAACGTACCCAGCACCCCGGTGGTTTTGATCACTTGACGACGTGTCGTGTTCATACTAGCTCCTTAAAAATTGGTTTGGAACACAAGGTTAAAAATCCAAATAGCCCGCCATGTTAATCGCTGCCTTATGACGCCGAGAAATAAGCTGACTATTTATGCACATACCGGTCGCGACATTTAGTTGGGTGCGCCGGCCAAAATCCATTCGGCAAGTAGCGTGGCATCCGCGGGCGTCAAACGCCCCTGTGCGGGCATAGGGATAGGGCCCCACTTACCGGCACCGCCTGCTCGGATGCTCGCGGCCAACGTCGCGACATCCCCGCCTTTGTACTTATCTGCAACGGCCTTGAAGGCGGGCCCGACTAGTTTTCTATCAACCGCATGGCAACCCATGCAGGCATTGGCTTGCATGAGTTGCTTGGCCTTACCCGCATCAACAGCCAACGCAGGGCTACTTGCTAAGACGGTGACGGTGAGCGCAACAGCGCTAACAATGTTATTCCATTCGTTCATAACTGTGATCTTATATCTAAGGCTGTGTTTGCCTACTAGGGTTGTTACGTACACGGCTTCTTTATTTCGCACCTTGTGCGATCCAATCAGCCATCGCGGCCACCTCAGCGTCCGTCAGTTGCGCTTGCGCGGGCATGGGAACAGCGCCCCACACGCCAGAGCCGCCTTGCTTTATCTTTCCGGCCAAGTACACCGTTGCATCCGCTTGGCTGGCGTACTTTTCGGCAATTTCCGCAAAACCGGGCCCAACCAGTTTCGCCTTCATGCCGTGGCATGCCGTACAGGCGTTACTCGCGAGCAAGGCCTTGATATCCGCCTGCTTAGGCACCTGCGGCGCCACCGCGCCACCGGCTACCTTCGCCCGTGCAGCCGTCAATGTGAGCGGTGCGGGCTCCGTGGTTACCGCTCCCCGTACGGGGCCAACCAGACGGTTTTGCTCGAAGATATTGCCATGGGCATCGCGCGCAAAGTCGGGGAGAAAAGAACCCAACGTGACTTCTGTTGCACAGTTCGTCATGCACGCCACGTTTTGCACATCGCCCTTGCCCTTCACGTCCCACAGGGGCTTATATACCGTCATACCATTGCGGTTAGGCATGCGTTTTTGCACATCCGCTATGTTCTGATCTGACAGCACGTAGTCGCTGGGCACCACCTCGGCTAAATTCAAAATGTATGCGGTCACCGCATAGACCTCATCGGCGCTCAACGACTTAGGCGCGTTCCACGGCATGGCACGGTTGATGTAATCCCACAAGGTTGAGACGGTCGCCACTTTCATCATGGTGCTGCGCTGCGGATAGTTTTTACCTGGCAACAAATTGGCCACGTGGCCTGTCTCAATGTCTTTGGCGGTTGTACCGCCAACGATGGGCGTGAACACCTCGTTAGACTCGCCAAACACACCGTGACAACTGGCGCATTTAGCTTCCCACACCTCGACACCTTGGTCCACGGACCCTGCGCCAACGGGCAGCCCCTTGAAGTCAGGACGTACATCGATATCCCATGCGGCAATTTCGGCCGGCTTCGCATCGCGTCCGATGTCATGCCATGGCTTTTCAGCCCGCACAGGACCAACGGCCAAGAGACTCAATGCCAGAGCGGCGACCAACGGTGCGCGGCGCGTGCGCGCTGTTTTATGGAAAAGTGACTTCATATCAATACACCTGAACATTAGAGACCTCACCGTTCTCGGTGATCTTCCACGACTGAATCGCGTTGTTGTGATAAACCGAGCGCGTGCCCCGCACAGCGCGCAGTTGGTTGATTTTGGGCTGTACATAACCGGTACTGTCTATGGCGCGGCTCTGAATGATGGCGGGCTTGCCGTCCCAGACCCAATCGATGTTGAAACGCGTCAGTGCCTTGCTAAGCACCGGGCCTTCCATACGCGCCGTGCGCCAGTTGCGCCCACCGTCAACGGAGACATCCACGCGCTTAACGCTGCCGCGGCCAGACCAAGCCAAACCCGAGATGTTGTAGTAGCCCTGATCCAACAGGGTTTGACCACCGGAAGGCGTGGTGATCACGCTCTTACACTCTTGTATCGATGTGTACTGGCGATGCTGCCCATCGGGCTGCAAATCAATATAGTGAATCGCCTCATCTTTGGTTGCATAGGGCTTGTCCCCTACCTCGATGCGTCGCAAATACTTGACCCAACTAACGCCCTGCACGCCTGGGACCACCAGTCGCAAGGGGTAGCCATTTTCAGGTCGCAGCATCTCGCCGTTCATACCCCACGCCACGATCACGTCATCCATCGCGGTTTCCATTGAGATCGTCCGCGTCATGCTCGAGCCATCGGCACCCTCGGCCAATACGTATCGGGCACGCTTTTTATCGATGCCACACATTTCCAGGACCGTTGAGAGCAGCACGCCGGTGAACTCTGCACAGCTAATCATGCCGTGGGTGTACTGCACCGATGGCAACGCCACGTTACCCCACTCGGGCCCCGTGTTGGCGCCGCACTCTATGAAGTGAATACGCGAGACGCTGGGTAGGCGCATCAAGTCGTCCATGGTAAACACGCGCGGCCTACTCACCAACCCATTCACCATAAAGCGGTGCTTGGAAGGATCGATATCCCACCAGCCTTGATGGTGACGCTCGAAATGCAAGCCTGACGGCGTGATGATGCCGAACAAACCTTGTAGCGGACAAAAGCTCACCGAGGCCTGCGTCACCCGGGTCAAGCCAGGGCTTTCGCGGCGCGTGAGATTTGACTCCCACTTACTTGGCTTGCCGTAACCGTCGGTGGCAACCCCCTGTCCCAAGCCCGTGGTATGGGCGGGAAGTTTCAAAATGGCATCCTCGCCTTCAGGTGCAGCGAACGCCGCCTTACTGGCTGCCGCGACGCCCGCACCCATGGCCAAGGCCTTGCCCATAAAGCTGCGACGGGCTTTACGCGCGGTCTCTAAACCGTCGGCACTGAGTGTGTTCTCTGGCGCGGGCACGACACGGCCAATTGGCTGGTCAAGTGCATTGCCCTTGGGTATGTTTAAGTTTAGGTTTTGGTGGATAGGCATAGACCCTCTTTCTCAGTCAGACGTCAATCGGTTAGTACGGAGCGTCAAGCGCGGAAACCAAACGCGGTTTCGGCTTGACTGTCAGCGGCAGGTAGGCGGCTGGCCACCTGCGTTGAAATCGTGCGGCACAGCTCTACGAACAGCGGGTCCGCAACACGGTAAAAAATCTGCGTCCCCTCGCGGCGTCGCGTCAACACACCCGCTTGATACATCAAACCAAGATGCCGCGATACATTGGCCTGCAAAGCACCTGTGGCCTCGATGATGTCATTCACGCAACGCTCCTCTTTGCATATTGCGTGCAATATCTTCAAGCGTGTTGGCTCCCCGAGCACACTGAAATAGCGGGCCGTCGATTCGAATACAGCGTTCAACTCAGACATGCGGTGGCTTCTTTGATAGGGTTCATGGGTGTGTTTATTTGTAAACAAGTATATTATTTAATGCTGATATATGCATAGTAACAAACCCTAATAAAATGGTCAGGACGCGCACACGCCTTGTGCGGGGTGCACAGGGGCTGAGGGCAGCAAAATCCGCAGGCAACATGCGACAATAACGCTATGAAAAATTCCGCGATCACACCCGAAAATGCCCGCTCAAAACTGACCGTCTTGAGCTTGTGGCTGCCCATACTCGCGATGACCATCGTCATTGTGGCCTCCAACGTTGCCGTGATGGTGCCCATCAATGACTGGTTAACGTGGGGCGCTTTCACCTACCCCTTTGTGTTCTTAGTGACTGATCTCACCAACCGAGCGGTTGGACCACAGGGCGCACGCAAGGTAGCTTGGGTGGGTTTGGTGTTCGCGGTCGTTTTGTCGGTGTACTTCGCTAATTGGCAAATAGCGCTGCATCTGGCACGGCCTTCATTAGTGCGCAGTTGCTGGATATTTCCTTGTTTAACCGCTTGCGCGCGATGTCTTGGTGGAAAGCGCCGCTGATCGGCTCCATTGCCGCATCAGTCGTTGATACGGGCATTTTCTTTTTCATCGCGTTTTATGGCTCAGACATGAACTGGCTCATGCTCGCATCCGGCGACTTGATGGTTAAATGGGCGATGGCCGCGGCTTTGTTGTTACCCTATCGTTTATTGCTACCACGCGTTGCGGCAATCGCCCAACGCACAGCAACACCTGCGGTTTAAGCCGCTCGCCCGCAGGTCTCGGTGACCCGCGGGCGCGGAGCCCGACAACCGATGGATACCGGAAAACCATGACAACTTGTACGCACACAATCACAACGAAGCCATTCACCAACGGTGACACCGCAGGGCACGCATCTGGTGCGCGAGCGAGTGTGGGGCTCGGTCTGCGCAAGGCCTTGTTCGGCATCGCATTGGTATCGTTTCTTGGCGGGTGTACCACCACAGGAACATCTTTAGATAACACCTCACTGTCGTCGGACCCCAACGCGCCACAAGCGCGCGTCGCGCAAGACTTCCCCATCCCAGCCGGATCACAAATCGTGACGGACCAAACACTGGTTCTCGGCAGCGGTAGCAATTGGACGGGGAGACTGAGCCTGTCGCTCAGCATCGGCGAGCAGGATGCCTTTGTGTACTTCCGCGATCAGGGCAAGGCCTACGGTTGGCTTGTCGTTTCAGGCTCCTACGGCCCGACCAGCATTTTGACGCTGAGCAAAGCTGACCGATCAGCCACGGTACTCATTAACGAAGGCAACCGCATCACAGGAACCAAGGTCACGATCACGGTTAGCCCGCTTGCAGTCAAACCCAAATAAGCTATCCTGCTAGGGAGTTTGCTTAGACCTTAGGAATCCCATGCCACCCAACAGACAGTCCGGACAGACCGCCAAAAAACACGTTGCCGTTATCGGTGCAGGTATGGCGGGTATCGCATGTGCACGCACACTGGCGCAAGCAGGTTGGCAAGTCAGCGTCTTCGAGAAAAGTCGTGGCTTCGGTGGACGCATGTCCACCCGCCGCTCGCAATTTGGCGACTTTGACCATGGCACCCAGTACTTCACGGTGCGCGATCCACGCTTTGAGGCCGCACTGGCCACCACGGCCGATGTTATCAAGCGTTGGAGTGCCAATACGGTTCGCGTGATGGATGCATCTGGCCATGTCCTAGCCAGCACAGGACGCCCGAACGACGCCCACTGGGTGCCCGTCCCTGGCATGAGCTCGTTGCTAAAAACCTGGGGGGCACCACTACAAAACGGGACGTTACCCGACTGCAACGTCCACCTGCACACACGGGTCACGGAACTCAAACGCGACGGTGCACACTGGACCATTACGTGCGAGAAGGTCGCGAACGGCGATGCCAAAAAATTTCAGCACCTACTCTCAGGCTTTGACCACGTTGTGGTGGCCATACCGCACGGTCAGGCCCACGACTTACTAGAAGCGAGTGACCTGATGCCAGACTGGCAGTCACAGATTTCCGATGTTTTGGTTGACCCCTGCTGGACCCTTATGTTGGCTTACCCCAATGCCAGCCAACCCGGTCTCAGCCATCTGGGCCCGCACTGGAACGTGGCCCGCAGTACCCACCACCGCATCAGCTGGGTCGCGCGTGAGTCCAGCAAACCTGGCCGCTCATCCGTAGAGCGTTGGACCATTCAGGCCAGCCCCCAGTGGTCGCAAGAACACGTTAACGACGCACCCGACCGCGTGAAAGCGAAGTTGGCCAAAGCCTTTGGCGAGATCACCGGTATCCGGGCGGAGGCCAGTCACGCCGAAGTCCATCGCTGGGTCTATGCGCAAACCCGACGTGCCTTGGGACAAAGCTACCTACTTAATCGCGCAGCAGGTCTGGGCGTCTGCGGTGATTGGTGCTTGGGCAACCGCGTCGAAAATGCGTTTATCTCTGGCCTGGAGTTGGCACTCGCCATCGTCGAAGACTAGGGCCTACCTAACGGCAAGCCTGCGCGCCACTTAGCAACTGCTTAGACTGTGTCGTACATAGGCCGTTTTGCCCCATCACCCACCGGCCCGTTGCATGCGGGCTCGCTGGTTGCCGCCTTGGCAAGCTGGTTGGATGCGCGCGCGCATGGTGGACAGTGGCTGGTGCGCATGGAAGATGTCGATACACCCAGACTCACTGCTGGCGCGGACGCACACATATTGAATCAACTGCGCACGCTGGGGATGCGGCCTGATGCAGACGGCCCCGTGCAATGGCAATCCACGCGTACGGCGCTTTATCAAGATGCCCTGACCCATCTGGCACACAGCGGCCTGTTGTATGCCTGTGACTGCTCGCGGCAAACCATTGCCAGCGCGCTCGCCCGGGCTGGCACGCTACCGAGCCGCCACGCCGCCGCCGTTTACCCGGGCACCTGCCGCCACCGACTCCCTGCACGACCAATCAACACCAGCGCCTGTGCGGTGCGAATCAATACCCAAGCGTCAGCGACNATTTGCTGGCAAGACCGAGGCTTGGGCGCCCAGCAGCAAGCGCTAGCAAACGAGGTCGGCGACTTTGTGCTGCGGCGCGCAGATGGCGTATGGGCTTACCAACTCGCCGTGGTGGTGGACGACGCCGATCAAGGCGTAACGCACGTGGTACGCGGCGCCGACCTCATTGACAACACCGCTAGGCAACAATTTTTGCAAGCCAACTTAGGCTTGAAGCCGCTTAGCTACTTGCACACACCCCTGGTGTTAGCGGATGACGGGCAAAAGCTAAGCAAGCAAAATGGCGCCGCAGCGCTGGACCTGAGTGACCCATTGACCTGCCTGTGCACGGCGGCGACTGCCCTTGGTTTACCCGCACCATCCGATGACAGGCGTCAGCACCTGAGCGACCCCTACGCGCTGCTACAAACATGGATTCCGGCATGGTCTGCGAAGTGGATGTGCCACTAGCGACCTACAATGGGGGACTTTGCACCGTCGCTAACGCCCCACTTACCGCTAACCCGCCAGCCATGTCAGAACAGAACGCCGCGCCCGCCGACACCCCTTACCCTAAGCGCATCAAGAGCTACGTGCTCCGTGCGGGGCGCACGACCACCGGTCAAAGCAAGGCCCTAGACCAGCTAGGCCCTGTCTTCACACTCCCTTACCAGCCCACTGTTTTAGACGCGCCAGCCGTGTTTGGCCGTGTGGCCCCACTGATCTTAGAAATAGGTTTTGGCATGGGGGAGTCAACAGCCTATATCGCGGGCGTGCGACCTGAGGACAACTTCTTGTGCTGCGAAGTCCACGTACCCGGTGTTGGTGCTCTGCTCAAACGTATCGGTGAGCAACACTTAAGCAACATACGTATTGTTGCCCACGATGCCGTGGAGGTACTTGATCACATGCTGGGTGCCGACGCGCTGGATGGCGCGCATATCTTCTTCCCTGATCCTTGGCACAAAAAACGCCACAACAAACGCCGGCTCATTCAAGCGGCGTTTGTAGAGAAGCTGGTGGGTCGCTTACGACCAGGCGGCTACCTGCACTGCGCGACCGATTGGGAGAACTACGCGGAGCAAATATTAGAGGTGCTGCAGGCCAACCCGCGCTTGGAAAACACCGCGACGCTCGCCACAGGCTACGCCAATAAACCAGACTATCGCCCTCTGACGAAATTTGAAAACCGCGGCATCAAATTAGGCCATGGTGTGTGGGATTTGGTGTTTAGAAAGCGATAGCCGACCAAGCAGGCCACCGCCGCCCCACCCACGCCTCACCCACGCCTCACAGGCGCGCGTGCACCCACGCTTCCACGCTGGCTAGCGCGCCAGGTAGGGCGGCGGCATCTGATCCACCCGCCATCGCCATGTCGGGCTTTCCACCGCCTTTACCGCCGACTTGTGTCGCCACCATATTCACCAACTCGCCCGCCTTCAAGCGGCCCATCACATCGGTGGTCACGCCTGCGGCGATTTGTACCTTACCCGCATCGCTGGCAGCCAGCACGATAACGGCTGACTTCAGTTTTGACTTGAGCTTGTCCATGGTCTCGCGCAATGCCTTTGCATCCGCCCCGGGTAATTCAGCCGACAACACGGCCACGCCATTTATTTGTACCGCTTGGTTCACCAACTCGTCGCCTTGCGCCGATGCCAAGCGCCCTTTCAAGGCATTCAACTCCTTTTCGAGCTCACGCACTTGCTCAAGCACAGCGCTCACGCGCGCGGGTACTTCTTGCGGCGTGACACGCAGATGCCCTGCGGCACCGCCAAGCGTGCGCTCCATGTCTTGCACATAGCGCAACGCGTTGTCACCGGTTAGGGCCTCGATACGACGCACACCAGCGGCCACACCCCCTTCTGACTGAATCGTGAAGAACCCAATATCGCCGGTGTACTTCACGTGTGTACCCCCGCACAATTCACGGCTGCTACCGATATCAAGCACCCTGACGGTCTCGCCATACTTTTCTCCGAAGAGCATCATGGCGCCTGTTTTTTGCGCTGACTCAATGTCCATGACCCGCGCCTGTGCCTCGGCGTTGGTCATAATTTCTGCGTTCACTATCTGTTCAATTTTTCGCATCTCCGCATCAGAGACGGGCGCGTTGTGGGCAAAGTCAAACCGTGTTTTATCGGGGTCAACCAAGCTGCCTTTTTGTTGGACGTGTTCTCCCAACACCTCACGCAAGGCCTTGTGCATCAAGTGGGTCGCCGAGTGGTTACGCACCGTCGCCGCACGACGTACCCCATCGACGGCCGCTTGTACCCGCGCGCCGACCGTGAGCGAACCCTGCGCTAGCGTGCCGTGGTGACCGAACACATCGGCCTTGATACGCTGGGTATCCAGCACGTCAAACACCACACCGTCGCCCCTGATCGCACCGGCATCGCCCACTTGGCCACCACTCTCCGCATAGAAAGGGGTGGTATCCAACACCACCACACCAAGTTGCCCTGCGCTTAAGGTGTCGACGCCGACGCCGTCGACATACAAGGCCAACACGGTGGCCTCTTGGCTCAAATCGGCATAACCGACAAAGGCGTTGGGCGCGCCGGCGTAGGCCAAGGCCTTATCCATTTTGAACTTGCCTGCGGCGCGCGCTTGGTCTTTCTGGCGCGTCATCGCGGCGTTAAAGCCATCCGCATCGACTTGGACATCTCGCTCGCGGCATACATCTTGGGTCAAGTCTAGTGGGAAGCCGTAGGTGTCATGCAGCTTGAACGCCACATCGCCAGACAATACCGTTGTGCCTGCGGGCAAGGCCGCATCGAGTATGTCCATACCAATCGCCAGTGTCTCGTAAAAACGCTCCTCTTCGGTTTTTAAAACGTCCATGACACGCTGTGCGTTCGCTGCCAAGTTGGGATACGCCTCGCCCATCTGCGCGACCAAGTCGGGCACCAATTTGTGAAAAAACGGCGTCTTCTGGCCCAGCTTGTACCCATGGCGTATGGCGCGACGCACAATACGGCGCTGAACATAGCCACGACCTTCGTTGGACGGGATGACGCCGTCACTCACCAAGAACGCCGTTGCACGAATATGGTCTGCAATCACCTTAAGTGACGGGTTGGCTAAGTCTGGGCAGCCTGTCTCGCGCGCAGCGGCCGCAATCAGGACGGTAAAAATATCAATCTCGTAGTTGCTGTGCACACCTTGCAAAATCGCGGCCAAGCGCTCCAAGCCCATACCGGTATCGACACAAGGCGCAGGCAAGTTCTTCACAGAGCCATCCGGCTGCATGTCGAACTGCATAAACACGTTGTTCCAGATCTCAATGTAGCGGTCGCCGTCTTCATCGGGGCTGCCGGGGGGGCCACCAGGGATGTCAGCGCCATGGTCGTAGAAGATTTCTGAACAGGGGCCGCATGGCCCCGTATCAGCCATCATCCAAAAATTGTCCGACATGTACTTGCCGCCTTTGTTATCCCCAATGCGGATAATGCGCTCGGCAGGAACGCCAATGTCATTCAGCCAAATGTCATAGGCCTCGTCGTCGTCGATATAGACCGTTACCCATAGACGCTCGCCGGGCAGCTTGTAAACCTCTGTCAGCAGCTCCCAAGACCAACGCAAGCTGTCGCGCTTAAAGTAGTCGCCGAAACTCCAGTTACCCAGCATTTCGAAAAAGGTGTGATGCCGGGCCGTATACCCAACATTCTCCAAGTCGTTGTGCTTTCCTCCCGCACGCAAGCAGGCTTGCACGGAAGTCGCACGCTTGTAACTGCGCGTGTCGGTGCCCAAGAACACGTCCTTAAACTGCACCATGCCTGAGTTGGTGAACATCAAGGTGGGATCGTTGCCGGGCACCAAGGAACTGCTGGCCACCACCGCGTGCGATCGCTGTGCATAGAAGTCTAGAAATGTTTGGCGAATTTCGGCGACGGTCAATGGGGTTTGGCTCATGGGCACACTCAGGAAGGAAGGGTCTAAACCCCCTATTTTCACCCATCTTTGCGCTGATTTGCGGCGCATCGCCATATTGTGGTGCTCCACGCGCTGCCGCCAATCGGACACCGACATTTTGACGGGGCATACGTCCTTGGTTAGACTCAGGTCAACGCCGAAACGGCGGCCTCTTTTTTTCCCAACTAATCGCCTCGCGACTGACCAAATGACCGATCAAAACACCCCCCTAAGCCAGCTGGCTGACCCAACGCTTTTAAAGACAGGCGCCTTGATTAACGGCGAATGGTTGGCCGGGGATACCCAGTTTGCTGTGACCGACCCCGCAACCGGACAACACCTGGCCAATGTCGCGAACATGGGGCCAAAAGAAGCACAGGCCGCAATCGATGCGGCCAATGCGGCCTGGGCCGGCTGGCGCAAGACCACCGCCAANCAGCGTGCCAACATCATGCGCAAGTGGTACGACTTACTGATGGCCAACCAAGCCGACTTNGCCCGCATCATGACCGCAGAGCAAGGTAAGCCATACACCGAAGCCCTGGGCGAAATCGCCTATGGCGCAAGCTTCGTCGAATGGTTTGCTGAAGAGGCGAAGCGCGTCAATGGCGAAACCCTTCCCACCTTTGATAACAACCGCCGCCTGCTGGTGTTGCGCGAGCCCATTGGCGTGTGTGCAGCGATCACGCCGTGGAACTTTCCGTTAGCCATGATTACCCGCAAGGTCGCACCGGCCTTGGCCGCTGGTTGCCCTGTGATCATCAAGCCNGCCGAGTTGACGCCGCTGACCGCATTGGCCGCCGCAGAGCTGGCCATTCGTGCCGGTATCCCAGCGGGTGTGCTCAATATGCTCAGTGCCGATGCGTCACAGTCCATTGCGGTGGGCAAGGTCTTGTGTGCCAGCGACGTGGTGCGCCACATCAGCTTCACAGGCAGCACCGAGGTNGGCCGCATTCTCATGGCACAGTCAGCCCCCACGGTTAAAAAGATGTCATTGGAATTGGGCGGCAACGCCCCCTTCATCGTTTTCAACGATGCCGACATAGACAGCGCCGTCGAAGGTGCGTTTGCCAGCAAGTACCGTAACGCGGGTCAGACCTGCGTCTGCTCTAACCGCCTATACGTTCAGTCGGATGTGTATGACGCGTTCTGCGAGAAATTTGCTGCCAAGGTAAGAACCGCCAAAGTCGGCAATGGTTTTGATGAGGGCGTAAACCAAGGCCCGCTGATCGAAGATGCAGCGGTCCAAAAAGTAGAAAACCACGTCAAAGATGCCGTCGCCAAAGGCGCCCGTGTCTTGGTGGGTGGAAATCGCCTCAGCGGGCAATTCTTTGAACCGACAGTGGTCGCTGACGCCACTGCCGATATGCTGTGCGCCAAGGAAGAGACGTTTGGGCCATTCGCCCCCATCTTCAAATTCGAAACCGAGCAAGAGGCAATTGATGCCGCAAACAACACCGAGTTTGGATTAGCGAGTTACTTTTACACCCGCGATATGGGCCGCATTTTCCGTGTCAGCGAGGCACTGGAGTACGGCATGGTCGGCGTGAACGTCGGTATATTGGCAACCGAGCATGTGCCATTTGGCGGTATGAAGCAAAGCGGCTTAGGACGTGAAGGCTCACACCACGGCATCGATGACTATGTTGAACTCAAGTACCTCTGCATCGGCGATGTTTTAACCAGTTAAGGCAGTTTGGGTCTCAGGTCGGTGTACACTCCGGCCTGATCAAGCGGGTGTGGTTCAATGGTAGAACGGCAGCTTCCCAAGCTTTAGACGCGAGTTCGATTCTCGTCACCCGCTCCATTTTTTATCGTCGCAACTGATTCGTGGTTGTATCGGCGTCTCAGTGGCTTGTTAACTTAACGCCACCCACCCTCACATCGTTCGCAGCACCCGCGCCTGCGCCTGCACAGTGACTTCTCGCCCCATGATTTCCAGCAGTACAAAAACGCGGTCTTGGGCGGAAGCGGTGACCAGCCCCTGTAAACCCTTCAAGGGGCCCTCAACCATCATGACCGGCGTACCCGCCGTCAGGCCGTGCACCACAGCCTCATCACGTTGTGACATCCATCGGGCTATCGCCAAAGCGTCTTGCACCACCTGATCGGGCACGGTTGCGTGCGTCGTGCCAAAGCGCACCAACTGACTCACGCCCAAAGTCGATCGCACGGGGGCGATGCTATGGGTCTCGTCCGCAGGTTGCACGAAAAGATAGGACGGAAACAAGGCCTCCCAGCGCTTACGCGGCTGAATCAGCTCGGGTAAGACCACGCGGTAATCTTGCCGAGTGAGTTGCTCCGCCGCCTCACGCTCCGCTCGGGGCTTTGATTTGACCACGTACCACCGCGTGGGAATAGGGTCATCGGGCAGGCGAGCGTTCATATCTTATTTAATCCAATGCAGTCGCCGTATCGGCAGGCGGTGGTGTCAGACAAAGTGCATGCACTTTGTCGATGCGCCGGCCTTCCATCATTTTAATATCAAATTGCCAAGCATCGACCACCACATGGGCACCCACTTCTAGCAACTCGCCAGAGACGTATTGCAACAAGCCAGCCAAGGTGTTGTAACGTCCCTTCTCCTCATCGGGCAACTCGCGCAACTCTAGGCGTACTTTCACCTCAGAGGCGGGCATCGCGCCGTCAAGCTCCCACGAGCCGTCGTCTAGCTGGGTCGCCCAGGTGTCGATCGCCTCCTCTGACTTGAGCTCACCGGTAATCGCCTCCAGCAAATCGCGCGGGGTGAGTAGGCCTTGCAACACGCCGTATTCATCGACCACAAACACCATGCGCATGGCGGCAACCCGGTATTGCTGTAACAACTCCATACCGTTAAGGGTCTCAGGCACATACACCGCCGACTCGACAAAACCACCGACCGGCGTATCGTTGGCCACCGTTGCACGCAGACGCAAAATTTCAGACATGTGCAAAATGCCCAAAATGTTATCCAACCCTCCCTTGCACACCGGATACCACGAGTGACCCAATTCACGGGCCTTATCCAGCGCGACGTCTACGGTGTCACTGGCATCCAGCCAGTGAATATCAGAGCGTGGCAACATGATAGAGCCGAGGTTACGCGTATCCAAGGCAAAGACGTTACGCACCATCTGGTGCTCGTGCGCCTCAATGACGCCGGCGCCCAAGCCCTCAGCCAAACTGGCCTCGATCTCCTCGGTGGTCATGGCCTGCGCACCGTCGTTATTGATGCGCAACACGCGCAAGGTGTAATGGGTGGTCGCGGATAGCAACGACACAAACGGGTGTGCCAACGTTGCCACCACGGTCATGGGGCGAGAAATGTAGCGAGCCACCGTCTCGGGGAACAACTGCCCAATGCGCTTAGGAACCAACTCACCGAATACGATGGTCAAAAAGGTGATGACGGTGACCACGACCGCAGTCGCCACAATATCAGCGGTCGCCGACTCCAGCCCCCACTCCAATAGATGGGCGGACAGTGATCCGCTAAAGGCCGACTCGCCCATGATGCCGTTGAACACGCCTATGGAGGTAATGCCGACTTGCACCGATGATAAAAATTGCGTGGGCTCATCCATCAGCTTGATGGCCGCAGTCGCCCCCTTGTCCCCCTCTTGCGCAAGGCGCGACAAGCGGCTCTTACGACTAGAGGCGACAGCAAGCTCTGACATGGCGAAAGCGCCATTCAGAAATATGAGGAAAAGAATGATTAAGAAATCCATAATCTAGCCATGGCACTTTACATGATTGGCGATATCCAGGGTTGCGATATCGCTTTAGAAAACCTACTAAACACCCTCGACTTCTCGCCCAGTCGAGACACCTTATACGCCTTAGGCGACTTGGTGAACCGCGGCCCTGACTCACTCGCCACCCTGCGGCGCTTGCACGCCATGGGTAGCAGTGCGGTTTGCCTGCTAGGCAACCATGACCTACACCTACTCGCCGTCGCGCTCACCGGAGCGCCAACCAAGCGGCAAGATACGCTGGATGACACGCTGCAGGCACCCGACCGTAGCGCATTACTGCACTGGTTGCGCCACTGCCCCCTCGCTGTCCATGCGCACGGGTGGCTGATGGTCCATGCCGGGGTCTTACCCCAATGGACGGTCGAGCAAACCATGACACTCGCACAAGAGGCTGAGACCGTGTTGCGGGGTGAGACGCATCTCGCATTTTTTGCTGACATGTATGGCAACCACCCGCAGCAATGGCTAAGCGCGGAGGAGCAAGCGCGCCACTGGCAGGGCTTTGACAGAACACGCATGGTCATTAATGCCCTGACACGCCTGCGCCTGTGTGATGCGGATGGTCGCATGGACTTCGTGCACAAGGGCGACGCGCAAACCGCGCCACCCGGTTTGATGCCGTGGTATGCCATACCCACGCGACAAACGCGTACCGAGCGCATCGCCTTTGGGCACTGGTCCACACTGAACAAGCCGTCCAGTGGTGCGTTCAAGCCGCCCATGGTTTTACCACTCGATAACGGATGCGTCTGGGGGGGGTGTTTGACNGCNGCGGAAATTACGNCCCACCGCCCCGACGTGATATTGACCCACCAGCCATGCGCACAAGCGCAGCAACCGGACTGAAGAAACGCCACACANCGCGCTGATGCAACGCACCGCGACGCATGCGCGCCTCGGGTCTCACACCGTGGATTTAAACAGCGCCGCGACTTTACGACGCGACTTGATGTTGGCGGAAATACCGCGTGGTTTCGCGCTGGGCGCCGCCTCCCAGGCTGGCGTCGTCTCTGGCGGCAAGCTGGGTTCATAGGGCTTATCAAACAAGGGGTCTGACTTGGTCTGACGAACCGGCTGATAGCGCGCCTTGGGATCACGGCTCTCTGCGCGATTGGCCATGCGGTCATCGTCACGCTTGTCGATACGCTCTTCACGACGCGGTCGGTCCTGCTGGCCCCTATCCTCACGGGGGCGCCTGTCGTCTCGCGGCGCACGCCCGGACGCTACAGGCATTTCTATNGCCTCGACTTCCGCCTTGATCTTGATCAGTTTCTCGATGTCACCCAAAAAACGGCCATCGCTGCTAGAAACCAAAGAAATTGCCAAACCAGATGCGCCTGCACGGCCCGTGCGACCAATGCGGTGCACATAGTCTTCGGCGTTGTANGGCAAATCGATGTTGAACACCACCGGCACATCTTTGATGTCCAAGCCGCGCGCTGCGACATCGGTACAGACCAATAGATCAACCTCACCGGCCTTAAAGGCAGCGAGTGCCTTGAGGCGCTCGTCTTGGCTCTTGTCACCGTGCATGGCAGCCGTGCGCAGGCCATCACGCTCTAGGTTGCGCGCCAGACGGGCACAGCCTAGTTTGCTATTCACAAACACGAATGCCTGTTTCACATCGTGCTGTTTAATGAGCGCCAACAAGGCAAGGCGCTTATCCTCGCCGCTGGCGCTGTAGAAACGCTGCTCCACCGTTGCCGCGGTGGCATTGGAACGCGCGACCTCAATGGTCACTGGATCTTGCAAGTAGCTGTTCGCTAAGCGCTTGATATCATTGGAGAAAGTAGCCGAAAACAGCAAGGTCGTGCGTTTTTTGGGCAGGTGGCTGAGTATGCGCTGGAGATCCGGTAAAAAGCCAATATCCAACATGCGGTCGGCTTCGTCGAGTACCACGTACTCCACTTGATTCAACACCGCACTCTTGCCTTCAATGTGGTCGAGTAAGCGCCCCGGTGTGGCAACCAACACCTCCACNCCTTTTCGCAGCTCAGCGATTTGGGGCTTGATGTCCATGCCACCAAACACNACGGTACAACGCAGGTTGGTGAACTCGGCGTACTGGGTAATTTGGTCCGCCACCTGGCTAGCCAATTCACGGGTGGGCAGCAGCACCAAGGCACGCACGGGGTGGCGTGCCGGTGAGGCAGACGCGTTCTCGTGACGCAACAAGCGTTGCAACAAAGGCAGTGAAAAAGCAGCGGTCTTACCGGTACCGGTTTGCGCGGCCCCCATCACGTCGCGCCCTTGCAACACCACAGGGATGGCTTGAGCTTGAATGGGGGTCATGGTCTCGTAGCCCATTTTGGCTACGGCCTTAGCCAATGACGGTGCTAAGGACAGTTCTGAGAAAGATTCGGTCATGTAGCCCTAGATTGTTACACGTTTGCTTTGAAGCAACCCATCAGGGCAACGTGAAACCCAAGAGAACCCCTTGTAAGCACCCACAGGGTGCATTCAGCGCAGGTAGATGTGGGCAAATCACCACAATCGGACCCCCTGCGCTTTTAGGTCTTGGGCAAGGTGACCCCGACCTGTCCCTGATACTTGCCCCCGCGGTCCTTGTAGCTCACCTCACACACCTCATCGCTCTCAAAGAACAACACCTGGGCACAGCCCTCCCCTGCGTATATTTTTGCCGGCAGCGGCGTGGTGTTAGAAAACTCCAGCGTGACATAGCCTTCCCACTCGGGCTCAAAGGGGGTCACGTTCACGATGATGCCGCAGCGGGCATAGGTGCTCTTCCCCAAACAAATCGTCAGCACGTTACGCGGAATACGGAAATACTCCATGGTGCGCGCCAGCGCAAAGCTGTTGGGGGGATGATGCAAGAGTCGCCGTGAAAGTCGACGAAGCTTTTTTCATCAAAATTTTTAGGATCGACCACGGTGCTGTGAATATTCGTAAACACCTTGAATTCAGGTGCGCAGCGAATATCGTAGCCGTAGCTACTCGTGCCGTAACTGATGATGCGCTTGCCATCCACCTCACGCATCTGACCCGGCTCAAACGGCTCAATCATGCCGTGGCTCTCGGCCATTTTTCGAATCCACTTGTCGCTCTTGATACTCATACAGTCCTCACTTGGTTCAGACACGCATTTTAGAGGCAGTCGCCATAGGCGAGGCACAACCGATGCCAACGCAAAAAAATGGCCAGCCGCCTAGGCGCTGGCCATTCAGGGGTTGCGGCGTTACCGCAAGCGCTTAGTTTCCAGGCACTTGGCCTTCCACGCCCTTGACGTAGAACTTGATGCCACCGAGGAAGCCATCATCCGCCGTTACACCTGCGGCGATTTGCTCTTTGCCCGTGTTGTCCACAATAGGACCTGTCCACACCGCAAAGCTACCGTCCTTAAAGCCGGCACGGATACCGTCGACTTTGGCCTTGATATCCGCAGGCACATCCTCTGCAACCGACACCATGTCGATGGCGCCTTCTTTAACGCCCCACCAAGACGTACCCGTCGTCCACGTGCCGTCCAGCGCCTCTTTCACGGCCTTGCGGTAGTAGGGCGCCCAATCAATGATGGCTGAACCCAGGTGCGCCTTGGGTGCGTAGGCGGTCATATCAGAGTCCCAACCAAAGGCCCGCTTGCCATTCTTTTCTGCAGTTTGAAGCACGGCTGACGAGTCGGTGTTTTGCATCAACACGTCCGCACCACCGTTAATCAAAGACTGCGCCGCTTCGGTTTCTTTTGGTGGATTGAACCACTCGCCCACCCATACCACTTTGGTCGTCACAGCCGGGTTAACCGACTGCGCACCCATGGTGAAACTGTTGATGTTGCGGATGACCTCTGGGATTGGAATGGAGCCGACCACGCCCAAGGTGTTGCTCTTGGTCATTGCACCGGCAATGACACCCGCCATGTAGGCACCTTGGTAGGTACGGCTGTCATAGGTCCGCATATTGCCAGCGGTTTTGTAGCCTGTCGCGTGTTCGAACTTCACGTCCGCAAAGTCAGGCGACAACTTCAACATGGGTTCCATGTAACCGAAGGTGGTACCAAAAATAAGGCTGTTACCTTGGCTGGCCATGTCACGGATGACACGCTCAGCATCCGCGCTTTCAGGTACGTTCTCGACGTAAGACGTCACAATTTTGTCGCCAAACTCATCCTGGATGGCAGCGCGTGCGCGGTCGTGGGCATACGTCCAGCCACCATCGCCCACCGGGCCAACGTAGGCAAACGCGACCTTCAACGGCGCAGTCTCAGCCGCCGCTGGTGCTGCGGCTTGTTCTTTCTCACCACAGCCCACCAAAGAGCCGGCAGCAATCGCAGCAATTGCTGCGAGCGCGCTGACTTTGGTCAGTGCTTTAAATCGGGTAGTCATCATGCAAACACTCCTAAAAATTCGACAACAAAAAAGGAAACCTTGACCGTCAAAACGGACATTATGAACTCGGATGAAATGGTTTTCCAATGCTTTGAGGCATATTCAAGCGAATCCATTGTGGATTACGCGAAATCAGCACCAACACCAAAATGGTGGCCAAGTAGGGCAGCATATTCAAAAACTGGCTGGAAATGTGCACGCCCATGCCTTGCAAGTGAAATTGCAACATGGTCACCGCGCCAAATAAATAGGCGCCAAGCAGCACCCGCATAGGACGCCAGGTCGCAAACGTGGTCAACGCCAGGGCAATCCAGCCCTTGCCCGCGATCATGCCTTCTACCCACAACGGGGTATACACCGTGGCCACATAGGCGCCCGCCAAACCACACAGCGCCCCGCCCGCCACCACAGCGCCTAAACGAATCAGCCGTACGTTGTAGCCCAACGCATGGGCAGACTCAGGCGACTCGCCCACACTGCGCAGGACCAAGCCAGCACGCGTTCTAAACAAAAAGAACATGAGTCCAAGCGTGATGGCAATCGCCAGATACACCACAGGGTGTTGGTTGAAGAACGCGGGACCCACAAACGGCAAATCGCCAAGAAAGGGCACTTTAAAGTGCAGTGCCTCAGGTAATTTCTCTTGCACGTAGGCCGTACCCGCAAACGCCGATAGCCCCGCTCCAAAGAGACTCAATGCCAAACCGGTCGCATATTGATTGGTCCCCAACCAAATGACCAGCACCCCAAAGCACCCGGCCAACAGCCCCCCGACGACCATGCCGGCAGCGAAACCGGCGACCGCACTGCCGGTGTGTACCACGGTGGCAAACCCGGCCAACGCGGCGCACAGCATCATGCCTTCCGCACCGAGGTTCAAAATACCCGCCTTCTCGTTAATCAAGAGTCCCAACGAGGCCAAGGCCAGAATCGTGCCGGCATCCAAGGCTGCGGCGATTAATAGGGCAGTGCTCATAGACGTTTACTCCAAACCAGCCGCTTGGCGATCAAGATGTCGCAGGCCAAGAGCGCAAACAGCAACAGGCCTTGGAAGACGCCGGTGATCGACTTGGGCAAGCCCAAACGCGATTGCGCCAACTCGCCCCCGATATAAAAGATGCTCATTAGCACCGCGGAAAACACAGCCCCCACGGGATGCAGTCGTCCAACAAAGGCCACAATAATGGCCGCAAACCCATAGCCTGCGGGCACATACGGTGTGAGTTGTCCGATGGGGCCAGCCACCTCCAGCGCCCCCGCTAGCCCCGCGAATGCGCCACTGATCAACAAGGCCACCCACAGCGCGCGGCGCGATGAAAAACCCGCGTACCGCGCCGCAAGGGGTGCCAAACCACCCACCTGTTGGGCAAAGCCCGCGCGCGTGCGGTAGAGGTAAACCCACACCGCTCCCGCTCCGATCAGCGCCAACAACAGACCAATGGTGACCCGTGAGCCGTCCAGCAAACGCGGCACTTTGGTTACCGCGTCAAAGGTTTTAGTTTGTGGGAAGTTGTACCCGTTCGGATCTTTCCACGGACCGTATACGACGTATTGAAGCAGTTGAATGGCCACGTACACCAACATCAGACTGACGAGAATTTCATTGGCATTGAACCGGTCACGCAAGAACGCCACGATACCTGCCCAAAACATCCCGCCGGCAACGCCTGCCAATAAAACCGCTGGCACCATCCAGCCCGTGCTGGTCGCATCCGCCGTTAGCGCCATACCGCCCGCGGCGACCGCGCCCATCACGTACTGACCCTCCGCACCAATATTCCAGACATTGCTGCGAAAACAAACAGCCAAACCCAGCGCGATTAACAACAGAGGCGTGGCCTTCACCAACAACTCGCTCAATGCGTAGGTGCTTTTAATCGGCTCCCAGAAAAACACCAGTAGCCCTTGGATGGGGTCTTTTCCTAGGGCCACAAAAATACCCAAGCCAATGCACACGGTCAGCAACAAGGCCAGAACAGGCGAGGCATACGTCCAAAAAACAGAAGCCTCTGCGCGCGGCTTTAACTCAATCATTGGTGACCTCCCATAGCCCAGACATCCACGAGCCAATGGTCTCGACGCTGGCCTCAGCTATCGGCAGAGAGGGTGACAGCCGGCCCTTGGCCATGACCACCAAACGGTCGCTAAGGGCAAACAACTCCTCCAACTCCTCGCTAATTAAGAGCACGGCACACCCTGCATCACGCAACGCCAAAATCGCGGTACGAATCTGCGCCGCCGCCCCCACATCGACACCCCACGTCGGCTGACTCAGGATGAGTAGGCGCGGTTGGGCGGCCATCTCCCGACCCACGATGAATTTTTGTAAGTTCCCACCTGACAAGGACTGCGCCACGGCGCTAGGGCCCCCCGCCTTCACGCGAAAGCTAGTAATGATGTGCGCCGCTTGACGCCGCAGCGCGGCCAAGTCAATCCAGCCCGACGGCTTCACCGCCTCGGTGCGCGTGAGCAATAGGTTTTGCGCTAGGCTCAGGCTGGGCACCGCGCCACGACCCAGTCGCTCTTCGGGTACCACGTGTAACCCGGCAAGTCGCCGAACGGCCGGCGCGGCAGTCCCCACGGATTGCCCATCCATTTGAATCATTTGCGCTTGGGCGCGCCCATCCTCCCCCGACAACAGGCGCACCAACTCGGCTTGGCCGTTGCCAGACACACCAGCGACCCCGAGCACCTCTCCCCCTCTGACCTCAAAGCACACATCGCGCAAGGTGGTGCCAAACGGGTCTTCCGAAGGAACCGCTAAGTGTTGCACCGCCAAGACCACTGCCCCCGATACCTCGGCACGTTCCGGTAACGCAGGCGGCTCGGCCCCAATCATGAGGCGACTCAGAGAAGCATTACTTTCTTCTTGGGGGTTACACACCCCGGTGACCTTACCGCCCCGCAACACGGTACAGGCCGAGCAGAGGTCGCGTATCTCGTGCAGCTTGTGGCTGATGTACACAATGCTGCACCCCTCTTTAGCCAATTGTCTCAAGACGACAAACAGCTTGGTCACCGCTTGCGGCGTCAACACCGACGTGGGCTCATCCAGAATGAGTAACCGCGGCTCAGTCAATAGGGCGCGAATAATTTCAACCCGTTGTCGCTCTCCCACGCTCAAGGTGTGGACCGGTCGCAGGGGATCAATATCCAGGCCGTAGGCTTGGGCCTTTTCTGTAATCGCTGCCTGCACCTGTGCCAAACCCATTTGGGCGTCCAAGCCCAACCACACGTTTTCAGCCACCGTAAGGGTGTCAAACAGGCTGAAGTGCTGGAACACCATCGCGATCCCTAACGCGCGCGCTGCCTGCGGGTTGCGCACAACCACGGTCTCACCGTTAAAAGCGATGCTGCCGCCGTCAGGCTGCACGGCGCCATAAATCATCTTCATTAAGGTCGACTTACCTGCGCCGTTTTCGCCGAGTACCGCGTGAATTTCACCCGGTTGCACCGACAAACTGACGTCGTCATTGGCCACCACGCTGGGGTAGCGCTTGGTGAGTCCTTTGATCTGTAGGCGGGGCGTTGTCATGCGGGTTACGGGCGGTCAGGTTGGTCGGATTCAGCGCAACACCAAGGTTAACGCTATTTTTGATCAGGAAGAATGAGGATCGCTCGAAAGTCGTTCACATTTGTGTGGGTCGGCCCGGTGACCACCAAGTCGTTGATGGCTGAGAAATAACCGTAGCTGTCGTTGCGCGCGAGGCAATCCGACAGTTTGACACCGGCCTGCTGCGCCCGTTTGAGCGTGTCTGGCGTCACGACCGCACCCGCGTTGGACTCGACACCGTCGATGCCATCGGTATCAGCGGCCAGCCCCCAAACACCAGGTAACGCGTTCAGCCCCTGAGCCAGCCCCAAGCAAAACTCGGCGGCGCGCCCGCCACGTCCACGCGGTAGCCCCTGTTGCTGCGCGTGCTTTGCCATCGTCACGGTCGTCTCTCCGCCACTCAAAATCACGCAAGGCGCCTGAAAAGCGGAGAAGGCAGACGACCCACTGGGCGGATTCGCCGCCGCCTTCGCCAATGCCGCGTGCACGCGACCAACCTCACGCGACTCCCCTTCCAAGTCATCCGACAACACATAGGCACGCACGCCCATGGCCTCAGCCGCCTCTGCGGCCGCACGCAGCGACTCCGCTGGTGTCGCAATCAAGCGCACGGTGTGCCCTTGCCAGATCGGGTTCGCCGGTTTTGGCGACTCCAGCGCACCGCTTCGCAGCGCGGCCATCACCGGCGCGGGCAGATCGATACCCAAGCGCGCCAAAATGGCTAAGGCGTCTGCGCAAGTCGTCTCGTCAGGCACCGTTGGGCCACTCGCAATCACGCCGACATCATCACCCGGCACGTCGCTAATCGCCAACGTGACGAGTGTCGCTGGCGCACAGGCGAGCCCGAGTCGGCCGCCCTTGATGACGCTGAGGTGCTTGCGCACGCAATTCATGTCACCAATCCCCGCACCGCTGTCGAGCAAGGCTTGGTTCAGCTGCTGCTTATCCGCCAAGCTCAGTCCCGCCGCCGGCGCGGTCAACAGAGCCGAGCCGCCGCCAGACATCAAACAAATGACCAAGTCCCCCGCCTGGGCTTGTTCAGCGATCGCCAGCATGCGCTGTGCCGCAGCGACCCCAGCGGCGTCGGGTACGGGGTGAGCGGCCTCCAAAATATCAATCCGCGGTACACGCCCAGAAAGCCGCTCAGAACGCGGCGGTGTGTGTTCGTAGCGAGTAACCACGGCACCACTCAAGGGCGCATCTGCCGGCCACAGCTCCTCTAAGGCCTGCGCCATCGCGCCCGCGGCTTTGCCCGCGCCAATCACCCAGGTCTTCCCACTGCTGGGGACAGGCGGCAAGGCGTCGCGCATGTTCGCCAAGGGCGAGGCACGTGTCACCGCCACATCAAACAAATGGCGCAAAAATTTTATTGGGTCGTCGCTTATTTGCATGGGCATGGGCATGGGCATGGGCGTGGGCTGGGGCTGAGGCTGGGGCACCTGTGCTTACGCTTTGGTCTGGGGTGGGCGTGAGGCCTGCGCGTCTCGCAGCCACCCCAAGCCGTCAGACGTTGCGTTGGGTGCAACGCCCTTAGCGGGGCGATACTCACAACCCACCCAGCCAGACCAATCACACGCGGCGGCGACCTCGTCGAGGACGTCAAACAAATAGCCGACGTTCAACTCACCAACATCGGGCTCATGGCGCATGGGCACGCCAGCGATCTGGAAGTGCCCGACCCGTCCCGTCGGCAGGTACTGGCGAATCTTCATCGCCACGTCGCCTTCCATGATTTGGCAGTGGTACAAATCCATTTGCACCTTGATATTGTCCATCCCAATGCGCTGCACGATCTCATGCGCTTGCGCTTGGTAGTTCAAAAAGAATCCGGGGATATCACGGGTGTTGATCGGCTCAATCAGCACATCACGGCCCTGTAACGCGGCTTGCGTGGCGGCCCAAGCAAGGTTGGTCTCGTAGGTCTCACTTAACACCTGCTGGTCAACACCGGCGGGCGCCAAGCCCGCCATCACATGAATGCGCGGACAGTCCAGCAGGCGCGCGTAGGTCAATGCCTTTTCAATGCCGCTGCGAAACTCAGACTCCCGCCCCGGCAAACACGCCAAACCGCGCTCACCACCGTCCCAGTCCCCAGGCGGCGCATTGAACAAGACCTGTGACAACCCATGAGCCTGCAACTGTTGGGCCAGCACCTCGGGCGCAAAGTCGTAGGGAAACAGATACTCCACCGCCTCAAAGCCATCCTTGGCCGCAGCCTGAAACCGGTCGAGAAAGGGTTGCTCGGTGTACAACATCGAGAGATTGGCGGCAAAACGTGGCATGGGGCGTCCTATGTGAGAGGTGACAGCATCGCAGATAAGTTCGATTTTATGCGGGGTTGCGTCCATTTTTGACCGCTTGGCGGGCTTGCTTTTTGGCTTTCTTAGTCGCCGCCTTGCGCACCGTACGCTCGGCGTCTAACTGCTCGCCTTCGGCCAACCAGGCCGCAAATTCGTCTGGGGTCTCTAGGCTGATACGGCCAAGCATTTGCGCGCGGAAGTCGTGAATCACAATCTCCGCCGCTTTGGTCACATTGATGCGCCCACCACTTTGGATGGCGCCGCGCTTCCTCGCGATCTCATCTAGCAAGTCCGTGTCCACAAAATCAGCGACATTGGCAATGCTGTAGCGATGCGCAACCGCATCCGGGTAATGCGTAATGAGGTAGTCCAGTAGCTCGAGTGCCACCGTTTCCTCGTCAAACGCAGCCACCCCAATCGCGCCACTGGCTGCCAAGTTGTAGCCACTGCGCGCCACAATGATGCGGGGCCACAAGACACCGGGGGTGTCGTAAAGGTAGAAGTCAGGCGCGAGCGTCACACGTTGCTCGAGCTTGGTCACACCCGCCTCATCACCGGTTTTGACCGCCCGCTTGCCCTTCAAGGTATTGATCAACGTCGACTTGCCTACGTTGGGGATACCGCAGATCAGCACACGCATGGGCTTGTGCACGCCGCCTCGGTTGGGTGCCAGCTGTTGGCAGGCCTCAATCAGGGTTTTCGCTGGTGCTTGGATACTCGCGTCAATTGCAATCGCGCGCACCCCCGACTGGGCGTTGTAATGCGTCAGCCACTGCTCCGTACGATCTGGGGCCGCCATATCTTGCTTGCTCAGTACCTTGAGCGTTGGCTTGCCCTGAATCAGCTCGGCCAACATCGGATTGGCACTCGATCCGGGCAAGCGCGCGTCCAGCATCTCAATCACCACATCGATGCCCTTGATGCGCTCCTCAATCGCCTTACGAGTGAGGTGCATGTGACCCGGAAACCATTGAATCGCCATAAACGCAGACTACTTTCTTTCTTTTTGGCAACCGCACCACCAAACCCTTTAGGGCTAACGAGGGCGGTCACGGCCCAAACGGGCTCAAACAACTACAATCTGAGCCCTCATATGTGCGATAAAAAACTCATCAAAACAATAAACAGCCCATGAAGCACGTTTCCCAAAGCCTATTCATCGTTGCCGCCACTGCCCTCATCTATTTTCTTGGCTTTCAACTAAACTCCCGCCTCTTCACCGAGTTGGAGAGCTCATTCGGGGTCAACTGGATTTTTATACCCAGTGGCATTCGGCTCGCCGCCGTGTTGCTGGCCGGCTGGTTGGGCGCTCTGGGTATTGTATTGGGCTCATTCATCATCGTTTTGGTCAACTACGACGTTCCCTTCTCCATTTTTTCGATTGGAACCGCGCTCATATCGGGTCTCTCGCCACTATTTGCCAGAAGAGTCGCCATCACCTACCTGCGACTTGATCCCGAGTTAAGCAACATCAAGACGACTGGGCTACTCGGCTTGGCCAGCCTGTTCGCTGTGATCAGCGCCAGCGCCCACCAGCTGTGGTTTTCTGTCTTCGAGCGCAATAACGATCTGCTTCAAGACACCTTCATCATGGCCTTTGGCGACTTGGCAGGCACCCTCATCGTCCTGTTCTCGCTGGAGCTCGTGATCATGGCGCTACGCAAAATCGGACCACGCTCCTAAGAGCAAGCCCCTAAGACTCTGGCACGAGGGCCTAGGCGCTGGCAACCAGTTGTTGCGCGAGCTTGTTGTGCTGCTCGACCAGCACGGGCAGGTCGACGGTAAGTAAGTGGCCTTGGTCGACAA
>JGI26086J50260_1000450_pt1 | contig 26361 bp, 26 predicted proteins | sample SaaInl3SG_22_DNA_FD_50260 | JGI IMG/M metagenome (IMG submission 50260)
CCCCCGCTCGCGGTCACGATGAGCTTCGCCACTTCGGAGGCGCGACCTGCCATGAGGGCTTGCGCCAGTGCCGAGTGCTCAGAATCCACGGGGACAATCTGGTCGGGTCTTTGCAGGGCGCCTGCCACCAAACTGCCCCCGACAATCAGGCTTTCTTTGTTCGCTAACGCGAGGGTGGCGCCTGACGCGAGAGCCGCGAGCGTGGGTTCGAGACCCACGGACCCCGTGATCCCATTGACCACCACATCGCAGGGGGTGTCTCGCACCAGAACAGCGGCTTCCGCAGCGCCCACGGCAATACGGTCGGCGGGGACCCCCAGGGTCGCGGCTTGTGCCTTCGCACCCTCGACATTGGAGCCCACCGCGAGACCCACCACCTGAAAATCTTCCGGGTGGGCAGAAATAACGTCGATGGCTTGTGTGCCAATGGATCCGGTGGATCCCAGCAGGATGACTTTACGCACGGGCCGGGGCGAGTGCGCTGACGGTGCGATCGATAGTTGCCTGTCCCACCACGCGGGTACCCACATAAATCACGGCACTTTGACCGGGAGCAACACCCAGCAGCGGTTCCTCCATCCGCACAACGAGTTCACCCTCGCTGATGCGGGCGCGAGCGGGAACCGGGTCAGCGTGGGCCCGCACCTGCACGTGACAGTCGAACTCTTCGCACCCTTCGTCAGTGGCCTGCGCGTACCCCGAAGCAATGGGATCCAGGCCAGCGAACGACATCTGCGCACCGGCGAGCTCAGAAATCGCCAAGGCTTCCTTGGGGCCCACGACCACCTCATTGGTTTTGGGGCGAACCTCGAGGACATACCGGGGCTTGCCGTCGTCGGCCGGATACCCCAACTGGAGGCCTTTGCGCTGACCGACCGTGAACGCGTGAGCACCCTGATGGCTTCCCACCACCTCACCAGCGGCATCCACGACAGCGCCCTCTTGCGCCCCGACTCGCTCGGCTAACCATCCGCGGGTGTCCCCGTCGGGAATAAAGCAGATGTCGTGGCTGTCAGGCTTTTGTGCGACAAAGAACCCGCGCGCGGCTGCTTCCTGTCGCACCTCGTCCTTGGACGGGGTGGCACCCAGCGGGAAATAGCAGTGCTCGAGCTGTTCGGCGGTGAGCACGCCCAATACATACGACTGGTCTTTGGCCCAGGTGGCGGCGCGGTGCAATTCTTTGCCGCCTTCGCCTTCGACCACGGCGGCGTAGTGACCGGTCGCGATGGCATCAAATCCCAGTGCCAACCCTCGCTCCATGACCGCATCAAACTTGATGTGCTGGTTACAGCGCATGCAAGGGTTCGGGGTGCGACCCTCGCGGTACTCATCCACAAAATCTTGAACAACATCGGCGGCAAAGCGCTCGGAGAAATCCCACACGTAGAAGGGGATGCCCAACATATCGGCCACGCGCCGCGCATCCATCGAATCTTCGATGGTGCAGCAGCCCCGCGCTCCGGTGCGCAACGTGCCGGGTTGCCGCGACAGCGCCAAGTGCACGCCCACCACGTCGTGCCCGGCTTCCACCGCGCGGGCAGCCGCCACAGCGCTGTCCACGCCACCGCTCATCGCTGCCAAAACCTTCATGGGCCCAGTCTAAACGCGGTCGCTGAACCTAGCTTTTGATGCCCGCCAACCCCGCCTGGGTGGCACGCTCCACCACGGTGGGAAAAACCCGAATTACGTGCTCAATATCCTCGGCGCTGGTGGTGTAGCCAAGCGTCAACCGCAGCGCTCCCCACGCGTCCTGCGGAGGCACCCCCATGGCGGAGAGCACATGGGAGGGCTCGGGCACACCGGCCTGGCAAGCAGACCCGGTGGAGACCTGAATTCCCTCCTGGTCACACAAAAACAGCAACACTTCGCCCGTGCACCCGGGAACGGTGACGTGCAGGTTTCCTGGCAGACGATTGCTGAGCGAACCACGGACCACGATCTGAGGCGACCCTGCACGCAACCCGTCCTTCAAGTGATCGCGCAGCNCCACCAAACGCTCCTGNCCAGACTGCCGGGCTTCGGCGCGGACCTCCAGGGCCGCTGCCATGGCCACCGCGCCGGCGACATCCATTGTTCCCGAGCGGGAACGCTGCTGATTCCCGCCGTGGTGCAACGCCTGAAGGGTGGGTGCTTGGCGAGAAAGAATCAACGCGCCGGTCCCCACGGGGCCACCGAGTTTATGCGCGGACACGCTGAGGGCATCCACCCCCATCTCGGAGAACGCCAGGGGCCATACCCCGCCGCCGCCACAGCATCCACGTGCACGCTGGCTCCCGCCGACCGCGAGCGCTCGGCAATGTCAGTCACCGGCTGATAACTGCCCACCTCGTTATTGGCCAGAAGCGTCGTCACGATCGTGACACCGCCGGAATCCAGCGCTTCCTGCAGGGAGTCGAGCTCCATCACCGCTTCGTGATCGACGGCCACCTCCCGCCACTGCGCACCCTCCTGATCGACCAGCCAGGTGATGGCATCGATCGTCGCGTGGTGCTCCGCCCGGGTGGCGGCAATGACCGGTTGGGGCCGCTCGCCCTGCTGGCGCTGGTGTTCCCACACGCTGCCCTTGAGCGCTGTGTTGATGGCCTCAGTACCGCCGGAGGTAAAAATCACTTCGGTGGGGTGCGCTCCCACCACGGCGGCAACCCTCTCACGGGCCTGCTCGAGCAAGGCCCGCGCCGCGCGCCCACCGCCGTGGAGGGCGCTGGGGTTTCCCGCAACTCCCAGAGCGTCAAGGTAGGCGTCTTTGACAGCCTGCGGCATGGGGCTTGTTGCCTGGTGGTCCAGATAGACGCTCATAGGCCTAGAACATGAGGGAGGTGAGCGTCGTTCGCGCCTTCTTCACATCTTCATGCCCGGGGCCAGCGACGACAAAGAACGAGAGCAGCCGCTGACGCAACAGTTCTTTGTCCTCGTCGGTAGCCGAGGGATACAGTGCGAGTAAGCGCCGGCACGCATCCTCAACGTGGCCGCCCGACATATCCAGGTCAGCGACGAGCAGCGCTTTGGTCACATCGCTCGGCGCGGCGGCGGCATCGGCCCGCGCCTGGTCAAGTGACACCCCTTGGACGCGCTCCAACAGCTCCACGTGGGCGAGACCTGTGGCAGCGTCTGCATCCGCCGGGGCCTCTTTCAATGCTTGCTGATACGCCGCTTTTGCGGCGGGGATATCTCCGCGCGACAGCGCGTCAAAAGCTTCCTGGTGCAGGGGTGGAAGCGGTGGCTCCTGGGGTGCGGCCTCGTCGCCCTCGGGAGCGGGCATGACCCCGGTCACGCCGTTCTTAGCCGCAAGCTCTAGCACCTGGTCGAGCACGGGAGTGATTTCTGCCTCCGGAGGAATGCCCTGAAAGAGTGGAATGGGTTGACCACCCACGAGGGCTGCCACCACCGGGTAGCCCTGCACCTGCAGGGCCCGCAACAGCTCCGGCGCTGACTCCGCAGCCACGGTACCGAGCACCAATGTGCCCTGATACTTCTCGATGAGCCCGGCGAGCTGGGGGGCGGCACCGCCTCCATAAATTTCGAGAATGACCGGGATTGTCTTGGAGAGCTCGACCAGCCCCCCTACGGTGTGATCATCGGCTTCTCGCACATACGCGCCGCCGGAGCTTGCGGGAGTTTGGGGGGCATTTTGCTTGTTGACCAGGCCGGATAGGTCAACGGCGCCGGCCATGGACGGTCCAGAAAGATTACTCATTGCCTACCTCTCGTGCGGCTACCAGGCTATAGGTGTACCCCAGAACCCGGACGCCTTCCTCCGAACCGACCGGCGGGACATAAAACAGAATTTGAACATCCGAGTCCACATCAAAACCGACACTCGATTGCGACAGGGACGTGAGGGCCCGAATTCCGATACTGGAATTGACAGCCGCCCCGGATTGAACGGGCGCAACCCTCTCCACTTGGCGAAGGGTTCCCATCACCAGTGCCCCCGCATTGGACGTGGAAAACGCCACAATTTCCTGGTCGGTCACACTCGTGCTCCAGCTCACCTCAACACTGTCGCCGAAGGACTCCTGGCGAAGCTGGAGTGCTTCGGGGCCCATCTGGGAATACAGAGTGTCGGTCGCCAGAGCAAATTCTTCGACAAAGGGACTGTCCGCCCCGCTGTTGGCAACATCGGCGTAGTGGGCCAGCAACGCTGAGGGTGTCACGCGAGTCAATTTCGAATCAGCGCGCAGCTTTGCCGCACCGAGTGTTGCCGGCGGCAAATCCGGCAACTGGACCTGAGGGTTCAGCACAATCGCATAGGTCAAACGGTAATTCGAGCGCGGATCTTCTTGACGAAGAACCACTCCCAGCGAGGGTGTCTCCAAGTCTTGCTCATCCTGGATGACCGCGAACACACTGCGGGGCCAGCCGGTGGTCTGCTGGGGCAACACCAGCCGGATTGGCGAGGAGGGAATGGGCATCACGCGTTGCGCTTCAGCATCCGCCCGGGTCACGATGTAGGCAACGCGCCGGGCGGAGAGTGTGGGTTCGGTCACCCGCGGGTTCAACGTGTTCACCGAGAGTTCCTGATCGGCCAACTGAATTTGGCCTGCTACTCGCGCCATAATCGTGGCAAATTGGCTTTCCGTCACCGCCGGATTCGGCGCTACCGCTGTTGTCTCGGTTTCGTCCTCCGCCACCACCACCGCGGGTGCAGCACAAGCCCCCAATCCCAACACCAGCCCACCAACAAGGGGCAAGACCACCCGTGAGGCGACCCTGCGGCCTCCCTTTCGCGTGGGGGCAGGGCGACGGGGACGTCTCGACCGCCCAAAACCGGCGCGTCGGCGCCGAGGGCCACGAATGGAGCGCGTGCGTTTGCGGCGGGGCCCGCGGCGTTGACGCCACGAGACGAGACTGCTCAGCGCAACGATGATTCCTGCAATAAAGGTCAGAACACCCAAAATGAGGGCGGCCAAAATCCACGGCGCTTCGGTCGCTCCGGGCCACGAAATTGTGATGGTTTGAGGGGCGGGCAACACTCCATCGGTCATGACGAGCACGGTGATGTCTTCGTTACCCGCGAGGGAGAACGTCACGTCACCCTCGCCGGAGAATTCGTTGAACCAGAGATCTGAGCCCTGGGGGTCGGGTAGGAAAGTGTCACCAGAGCGCGGAAGTTGGGAGAGCTCGGTCCGAACAGGGTCGTAGCTGAGCTTCGTGTGGCGTCCGGGCGCAAGCCACGCCATAACGTCGAGCGTGGAGCCGTAAGCGACAAACGCTTGATCAGATTCCCCGCGGAAGAAACCCTCACCGCTCTCGTCGGGGACAAGGCCGGAGACGCCACCTTGGATGGTGATTGTCTGGCGTCCGGGATAGCTGGTGAGAATAGATCCGGGAATGATGGTCGCGGGTGCTTTGGTGTCTGTGGTGATTACCCGCTCAATGGTTTCTGGCTCATCGAACACGGTGCGCTCGGCAATACCCACGGCCAAGGACAGGGTCGAAATAGCGAGCAAGACGATGGCCACGATGATGCGCACGTCGCGTTCCTTCCCCCGCCACAGCGCCCACCGACCGGGACGCCAACCAACTCCCCAGGGTATCCGATGCCACGGGGCGAACTCTCTCGAGGCGGGGTAAGATTTCCCGCACTCCCCTTTTCTTTTTGACAGAGAGTTCCCCCACGATGGCTTCTTCGGAATCCGAGTTCCCCACGGAGCTCCGCGGTTATAAGCGCGCGGACGTCGACGGAGCGCTTTCTGCATTGCGGGCTGATTTGATTCAGGCCGCCAAAGAACGCACGGGCGCTCTCGAAGAGGTCACGCAACTAAAAAACCAGCTTGCCGCACTGGGGTCGACTCCCGCCGAAGCCACCTACGCCGGCCTGGGGGGGCGCCTGGAGTCCATCCTCCGGATAGCCGAAGAACAATCGACAGCGCTCATTGGGCAAGCAGACATCAGCGCGGAAAAGGCCCTGGCGCTAGCGAAACTCGAAGCCCACACCATGGTGGAGACCGCCAGGCGTGAAGCCGAGCGACTCACACTAGATGCCGCCAATGAAGCCTCCACCGTGCTCGATGGCGCACGGGCTGAAGCCGACAGATTAGTCTCTGACGCCCACGAAGAGGCCGAACGCCAGCGCAAGGACGCCATCGATGAAGCGTCCAGTATCCGAGGAGCGGTGGCCACCGAGGCCTCAAAAGTGCGCGCCACTGCCCAGCGGGAAGCCGAAGCCCTTCGCGCCCAGGCCGAACAGACCGTTGCGCAAGCCGCAGTGGTGGCGGAGCAGGAAATTAACGCGGCAAAGACAGAGCGCGCTGAGCTCAACAAGGACATTGCGGCGGAGCGAGCCAGCCACGAAATGACGTTGAAAGCGATTGCCCAAGAGGCGGAGCTTGCGAAAACAACGATGGAGAAAGAAGTCGCCGAGACCACCGCTCGATTAGTCCTGGAGAACGAGCAGCAAGCCCAGGCGCTCGAGCGAACCGCAGCGGAAGCTCGGGCAAACCTGGAAACCGAGCTCTCGGCTCGCCGGCTGGAAGCAGAAAACGTGCTGCTGGAAGCCCACCAGAAAGCCGTGGAGCTGAACGACCGGTACACCGCTGACCTCACCGAGCAGCACAAAGACCTCAAAAAGCGCCTTGCAGCACTGCGCGGTGAACACCGGAAGCTGATCGAAGCGATTGAAGAGTCCAATGCGACGGGCAAAACCCGCGCGATGAAGGAATCTGCCGATCTTGTGGCGGCAGCAGAGAAAAAAGCCGCAGAGCTGATTAGGGTCGCCGAGAAAGAAGCAACGTCCCGGGTGGCGGCCGCGGAAGCGCGACTGATTGAGCTCAGTGCCGAACGGGAGACGATCGCCTCCTACGTCGAGTCACTGCGCACCGTGGTGGGCGATGCCCTCAACCATGAACCCCCACCGACGCCTAAGACCCGAAAGACTCGGGCAAAGGGTACGTCGGCGGGTTGAGCAAAAGCGCTATTTGATCCAACACCCATTTGGTGTATTTCTCGCCCACCCAGAGGTGTTTGGCTCCCTCGGCGGGGACCACATCGACGTTGGGGGCTGGTGCGAAACCGGTCGTTGCTGCAGCCGGCGGCAAAAACTCATCGAATTCGGGGACTAACGCTGCCACCGGCACCGGCGCATCTGCCCACGCCGCTACCTCTTCGCTACTCGTTCGATGAAGCGGAGGTGACAGCAAGATGGCACCGGCAATCTGATCGACTAGGGGTCTGGCGTGCTTCAGGATCACTTCGGTCCCGAAGGACCAGCCGATCAACCACGGGGTGGGCAAGCCCTGGGAATGAACGAAACGTAGAGCTGCTTTCAGGTCTTCGCCCTCGGCGATTCCTTCACCAAAGGAGCCACCCGATGTGCCCCGCGGCGAGCTGACCCCACGGAAATTGAATCTCAGGACCGCGATATCCGCCAGGGCCGGCAGGCGCCACGATGCTTTGCGAATCACGTGGGAATCCATGAACCCACCGGCGGTCGGTAAAGGGTGAAGAAACAACGCGGTCGCCATAGGCGGATGGCTCTCGGGGAGCGACAGCTCTCCCACGAGTTCCACGCCATCCTCAGTCACGAAGCTGACGTCGGTGCGCACAGCCGGCAACACCGTCGTTGAGGTGATGAGGCTCATCAGCCTATTTTCCAACAGTGGTTGTGCCAGTGGCGTCGATCCTGAACGCCCTGGGATTCCCCCATGATTCCATCGTTACGCCAGGCCACAACGTGGGCTACTCCTGGGGCGATGGGGACGTGGCAACCCGGGCACGTGTAAGTCTTTTGCGCGTTGCGCTCGCTGATGGGTTGGACCGTGTAGGACTCGCCCCGCTTAGTCTCGGTTCGGCGATAACCGGTGCGCAGTCGGTCAAAGTCCAGCGGCTCGCCCTCGTCTCTGCGTCGGTTACTCCGGGGCACGATTTAGTACCAACCCCGCCGTTCAGAGTGCCCCCACGCCTCGCAGGGGGTCCCGTATCGGGCAGAAATATATCCGATTCCCCAGCGAATCTGAGTTGCAGGGTTAGACGCCCAATCATCTCCAGCAGTGGCCATCTTGTTGGCGGGCAAAGCTTGGGGGATGCCATAGGCGCCCGAGGAGGGATTCTCGGCCCGGTGATTCCAGCCCGACTCTCGCTGCCATAACGCCACCAGGCAGCGATACTCCGCCTCGCTCCACCCGGCATCGCTCACCAAACCCGCAGCAATAGCTTGGGCGCTTCCCGCCTCGGGGTTTCCGACCGAAGGCAGGCCGGAATATCCGGCCGTCACTGTGAGGTCCTCACGTTCGATTGGGGTTTCCACCCCAACAGAGACCACGGTTTGGGAATCGGGGTTGTCGCCCGCAAACCAGGCGGCTTGACCGGACTGGGGGCTCACCAACGCCACAGCGACAAACCCGGCCACGGCAGCTATGGCCACCCAGACACGCAACAGGGGTGCTCTCACGTCCAGACCGGCACTCAACCGGCGGATGTCAGGCAGCGCAAACATCCCTGAAGTCTAGGCGAGCGAGGCTGTGCAGAGCGCGTTTAGCGAACAGCCAACATGACCGAGATGGTGTCATCCAGCAGAACATCCACCTGCTTCTCGTCATACCCACCCAGCTGTGTGCGGAAGGCCTCTCTGCGCACGGCGGCCACCGAAAGGGACTCTTCTTGCTGGAAATAGCGAGCGATGTTTCCGCAGAGAACATCGACGTCTCCCACGTGGTATCCCGGCTGCAGTTTCCCCGAGCGACGGAACTTCTGCTTGGCGGGCCTCGCTGCACGGTCCAAAATTTCTTGGGCGCGTTCACGCACAGAGTTGAAATATTCCTTCTCGCCCTGAAGCTCTGTTTCCGCCAGCCGCTCTTTATCGGCGAACGCTTCCTCCAGGCGCCACAGTGCCTCATCCACTGCTTTCGTGGAATAGCCGTCTTTAGAGATCAGCGGGAAAACCTTGGCGCGGATGTCGCTCGAGGTGAGGTCGCCACCCTCGCTTTCGAAGACATTTTTGGCGCGCTCGAGGAACTCATCGACGATGGCGGGGTCATAACCCGACATGCCTTTCGGCGCGCGCGCAAAGGGACTATCCACGCGATTAGTCTGCCAGCGCTGGGGGAAAAACCGGTGAGGACAACCGGTTAGCCAAATATTTGAAACAGGACAAAAAGAACGGCCATGGAGGGCAATATCGAATCCATCCGGTCAAGGAAGCCACCGTGCCCGGGCAACCATGACGAGATGTCTTTGATACCGAGGTCCCGTTTGATCAGCGACTCCAGCAAATCCCCCAGTGTCGCCGAACCCAACAGCGCCACCCCCATTACTGTTGCCGCCCACCAGGGAAGGTCCAACACCAGGGTGCCAAGCAGCACCGCCGCAATCTGCGCGGCCAGCGCAGACCCGGCGAACCCTTCCCACGTTTTTTTCGGCGAAATCCGCGGAGCGAGCGGTGTTTTACCGAAGCTCAACCCCGTGACGTAGGCGCCGACATCCACACTGACCACCACGACGACCCCGGTGAAGACCCACCAGACGCCACCGGGTGCGGTGTGAACCGCCAGGGCAAAGCTGCCGAGGAACGGGATATACGCCAACACCACGATCGCCACGCCAATATCGGCGAGCAGGGATGCTCGCGACGAGGCATCAAAGCCGGCGCGCGCCAGCCGGATGACGACCGCCACCGCGATCGCACCGAGCAGAGACCACAGATGCCCGGTGGGCCCGAAAAAGAACACCAACGGCGGCATCGCTGAGGCCATGACCGCGAGCGGCCAGCGTGCTTTGAGTCGGCCTTTCTCCACCAGCCCCGGAGAGCTCAAGCGTGGCAAACAACACAAGCCCGGTGACAAACACCATGAACAATGCCTCAACGAAGAAAAGGCTGGCAACGAAAACTCCTCCAAGAAGAAGGCCGAAAACTATGGCGAGCCAGAGCGGACGCCCCGCCTTCTTATCGATGCGGGCGTTGACTTCGCGCACCTGCTCTTCCATATCGTGCACGGCCGCCTCGAATTGTGCGAGCGGCTGGGACACGGACGGGGCGAGGGGCTTCTTGGAGCTCTTCGCCGACTCGTCAGGTGTGGGAGGTGTCATTAGACCTCGAGAAGCTCAGCTTCTTTCTTCTTCAAGACCTCGTCAANGTGGTCGACNTGCGNCTTGGTGAGNGCTTCCACTTCTTTCTCTGCCCGCGAGACNTCGTCTTCGCCGACCTCAGATTTCAGCGCTTCCAGGTCGTCCATCGCTTTACGGCGAACAGATCGAATGGAAACTTTGCCATCCTCTGCTTTCTGGCGAACAATTTTGACGTATTCCTTGCGACGCTCCTCGGTGAGCTCGGGCATGGTCACGCGAATGACTTCACCATCGTTACTGGGCGATGCGCCCAGGTTGGGGAAATTGGTGATGGCTTTCTCAATTTCTTTCATCGCGGATTTGTCATACGGGGTCACGACAAGAGTGCGCGCCTCGATGTTCTGCATGCTCGCCAGCTGCGCCAATGGGGTGGGCTGACCGTAGTAGTCGACCATGATTTTTTGAAAAAGGGCCGGATTTGCGCGACCGGTTCGAACGGTCTGAAAATCCTCCTGGACCACGTCAACAGCCTTGGCCATTTTCTCTTTCGCCTGCGCGATTACGTCCTCAATCATGATGTCTCCTTTAGTCGCAGTCTATCGAGGGGCTCTACGAAACCAGGGTGCCTAGGCGCTTGCCCTGGATCGCCTTGGTGACATTGCCCGCTGGTTCCATGCCAAACACCACCATCGGCATCTTGTTATCCATACACAGGCTGAAAGCGGTGGAATCCACGACTTTGAGGCCCTGCACCAGCGCCTCCTGATAGGTCACCTTTTCGTACTTCTTTGCGGTGGGATCCTTCTTGGGGTCATTCGAATAGACACCATCAACCCCGTTTTTTGCCACCAGAACTTCATCCGCGAGCACCTCGAGAGCGCGTTGCGCAGCCACCGTGTCGGTGGAGAAGTAGGGCAAGCCGGCCCCCGCGCCGAAGACCACAATTCGGCCTTTTTCCATGTGTCGAATCGCCCGCTGCGGGATGTAGGGCTCCGCCACCTGGGTCATCGAAATCGCTGACTGCACGCGTACCTCGGCGCCGGCCTGCTCCAAAAAGTCCTGGAGGGCGAGCGCATTCATCACGGTGCCCAGCATTCCCATATAGTCCGCGCGACGGCGATCCATGCCCCGTTGGGAGAGTTCAGCGCCGCGGAAGAAGTTGCCGCCACCGACCACAATGGCCACTTCGGCTTTTTTCGCGCCCTCGGCGATTTCGCGGGCAATTTGGGCCACCACATCGGGGTTTACCCCCAACTGACCATCTCCGAAGGCTTCACCCGAGAGCTTTAGAAGTACCCGACGTTTTTTCTCCGCCATAGTGGCTCCTCTCGCTGCCTCTCCAGCGTAGTGGGGCAAGAAACGACTCGGGGGCTAGGGCACACCGTGCCTTAGCCCCCGAGGTCATCGAAGCGCTTAGGAACCCACCCGGAAACGAGCGAAACCGGTCACGGTAAGACCAGCCTGTTCCACAACCTGCTTGATGGAGAGTTTGTTATCGCGCGCATAGTCCTGCTCGAGGAGCGCCACCTGCTTGAAGAACGCACCAACACGACCCTCGACGATTTTCGGCAGAGCCGCATCCGGCTTGCCTTCACCGCGCGAAATTTCTTCGACGATGCGGCGCTCAGCTTCCACAGCCTCCTCGGGGACGTCCTCCCGTGAGAGGTACTGGGGGTCAGCAAACGAAATGTGCTGGGCGATGCTGCGCGCAGTGTCAGCATCGCTACCGGAGTAGGCCACCACAACGCCGACCTGCGGAGGCAGGTCTTTGTTGGTTTTGTGGAGGTAAACAGCGAAGCTGTCTCCCTCAATCTTGGCCACTCGACGCAGCTCAACCTTCTCGCCGAGGATTGCCGCCTGGTCATCAATCATGGAGCCAATGGTTCCGCCAGCCGCATCAGACTGCAGCGCAGCTTCTGCGCTGTCAGCGCCGGCGGCCACGACAGCCTCGAGGACAGAATCCGCGAGGGCAACGAACTTCTCGTTCTTGGCTACGAAGTCGGTCTCGCACGCCAACTCGAGGAGGTACGCGACGCCCACGCCTTCATGTGCAGCAACGAGGCCCTCGCTGGTGGAGCGATCGGCACGCTTGGCGTTACCTTTCGCACCTTTCAAGCGGAGGATTTCGGTGGCTTTTTCGAGGTCACCGTCGGCTTCTTCCAAGGCATTCTTGGTGTCCACCATCCCGGTTCCCAGCTGCTCACGCAGCTTCTTGATGTTTTCGAGAGAAACGCTCGCCATCAGGGTGCTCCTTACTTCTTCTCAGTCTTAGCGGCCGGTGCCTTCGCGGCAGGCTTCTTGGCCGGGGCTTTTTTAGCGGCAGGCTTCTTGTCAGCGTCCGCGGCAGGCTTTTTCGCCGCCGGCTTCTTTGCGGGGGCTTTCTTGGCCGCTGCATCATCCTTGGCAGTGTCTGCCTTCTTTGCGGGCGCCTTCTTTGCGGGCTCCGCACTGTCGGCTTCTGCCTTCTTGGCCGGAGCTTTCTTGGCGGCAGGCTTTTTCTCGGCAGGCTTCTTTTCGCCCTCCGCAGCGGGAGCTGCGTCAGCGGCAGGCTCGCCAGACTGCTCGAGCAGTTCGCGCTCCCACTCGGCCAGGGGCTCGACCGCGGAGACGTTGCCTTCTGCCTCGGGCTTCTGGTGGCGCTCAATCAAACCTTCAGCAACAGCATCGGCCATCAACTTGGTCAGCAGTGCGACGGAGCGAATAGCGTCATCGTTGCCGGGAATCGGGTAGTGGAAATCATCCGGGTCGGCGTTGGAGTCGAGGATTCCGACAATCGGAATCCGCAGCTTTTTTGCCTCGTCGATGGCAAGGTGCTCGCGCAGCGGGTCAATCACCCAAATCGCGTCGGGAGCCTTGGTGAGAGTGCGGATACCGCCCAGTGATTTCTGCAGCTTCGTGAGCTCGCGCTTCTTCATCAGCAGCTCTTTTTTGGTGTAACCCTGAGTGGTGTCCTCGTAGTCGACCTCTTCGAGCTCTTTCATGCGGCCCAGACGCTTAGAGACGGTCTGGAAGTTAGTGAGGAGTCCCCCCAGCCAACGCTCGTTAACGTAGGGCTGACCCACGCGCAGAGCCTGCTCGGAGATGGCCTCCTGGGCNTGCTTTTTCGTTCCCACAAAGAGAACCGTGCCGCCCTTGGCGACAGTGTCCTTCAAGAAGGCGTAAGCCTCATCGATGTAGGCCAGCGACTGCTGCAAATCGATGATGTGAATACCGCTGCGCTCGGTGAGAATGAAACGCCGAACTTTCGGGTTCCAGCGGCGGGTTTGGTGTCCAAAGTGAACACCGCTGTCGAGTAGTTGTCGAATGGTGACGGCAGCCATTGCTGCACTCCTTTTGTTGTTATCGGTTTCCCGCACCGGCGGTGCGAGCCTGGTGCCGAGGCCACCACCGCACCCCAGACATCCACGCTCCCGGAGGAGAGAGTGTCGAGGGACCGACGGGTGTGTACCTGAGGTCGACACGCGAAGTCACAGAACCGAGGATTCTGCGCGCCCCCAGCATAGCGCCTGGAAGGCGCTAAAGCCAGCGGAATTATTCGGTGGGTAGGGTGGCGATCAGCTCCGCAAGCGCCAGAAACGCCTGCCCCCGATGGGACAGAGCGTTCTTCTCCGCAGGGCTCATCTGGGCGGCACTCATCGTGCTTCCCTCAGGCAGAAAAATGGGGTCATAACCAAACCCGCCGCCCCCACTGGGGGCGTGGGCAATGGTGCCCTCCCAGCGGCGCTCAATGACGTACTCACCGCGTGCTGTCACATAGGCCGCCGCACATACAAACTCTGCCTGCCGATCCTCCACACCCTCGAGGTTTTTCAACAAAAGGGCCGTGTTGTCCTCATCCAGGCCACTGCCGGCATAGCGGGCGGAGCGAACACCGGGTTGCCCACCTAGTGCCCGCACCTCGATTCCCGAATCATCGGCGATCGTGGGGTGGCCCGAGTCGGCAAACGCCGCGCGGGCCTTGATGAGGGCGTTTTCATAAAAAGTGGTCGCATCTTCTTCGGGGGCTTCCCCCTGTGCTGGAACCAGATCAAGCGCCCCTAACGCCGGGGTCAAAATCGCCGTGAGTTCCGCAATTTTGTGGGCGTTGCGGGTTCCCACCACGAGCTTCATTGGCTAGTTGCCCTCCAGCGCATCGCGCTGAATTTTTGCCAGCTCCGCCGTTCCCAATAAGGCGAGATCCAGCAGCCGGTCAAGCTCTGCACGATCGAAGGGCGCGCCCTCCGCGGTGCCCTGAACTTCGACAAAAGACCCACGACCGGTGACCACAACGTTCATGTCCGTTTCCGCGGCCACGTCCTCGACGTAGGCAAGATCCAGGAGTGGGGTGCCCTCCACAATTCCCACACTGATAGCCGAGAGCGAATCCGTGATCGCCTGGGCGCCAGGCGACACGTGGCCGTTGTTTTTTGCCCAGTTGACGGCGTCCACCAGCGCGACATAAGCACCGGTGATCGCCGCTGTCCGGGTACCACCATCGGCTTGCAACACATCGCAATCCAGCACAATGGTGTTCTCCCCGAGGGCGTCCAGGTCGATCACGGCACGGAGGCTTCGGCCGATCAGACGGGAAATTTCGTGGGTGCGCCCTCCCACTTTTCCTTTGACCGATTCGCGACCCATTCGCTCGTTTGTAGAACGTGGAAGCATTCCATACTCGGCGGTCACCCAGCCTTTTCCGGAGCCAGAAAGCCAGCGGGGCACCCCCGGAGTGAAGGACGCGGTCGCCAACACTTTGGTGTTGCCAAAGTTGATCAGCGCACTGCCTTCGGCTTGGGCGCTCCAGCCGCGTTCGATACCCACGGGGCGAAGCTGGTCGGGGGTGCGTGCGTCAGCGCGGTTCATGCAGGATCCTTTGGTTGGGTGGTCTCGATGGCTGCCCGGAAATCATCGGCGCGGTGTTGGTAATCACGGTAGTGCCCAAAGCTCGGGGCGCCGGGCGAGAGCAACACGTAATCACCGGGCCCTGCAAGCCCTCGCGCCCGCGACACAGCCTCGCCCATGCTCTCGACGGTGCCGAGAATCACCTGCTCGCTCAGCCCCGCCTGCTCCAGGGCTGCTCGAAACAACTCCACCAGGGCTGGGCCCGACCCCGGCAAACCGAGGATGTGGCGGGGAGTGGTGGCAACAACCTGCTCGACTAAGACCGTGTAGTCAACACCGCGGTCGAAACCTCCCACCAACCACACCATCCCGGGTGACGAGCAGGAATCCAACGCCGCAGATGCCGCGTGGGGGTTGGTGGCCAACGAGTCGTTGATAAACATGACGCCACTGGGGTCATGAATGTGCTCTAACCGGTTCGCTAAGCCCTCAAAACCGCCCAGGGCTCCCTCTATCGCGCTCTGGCTCAGAGCGCCGGTGGCACTGGCCCCAGCGAGCGCTAGCAACATGTTGCGGTGGTTGTGCTCGCCGATCAATGATGACTGCTCGGTCGAGAAAAGCCGCTGATCCCCGTGGCACAACCACGAGTGGGAGCCCTCTGGCTCGAGGTGCCAATCGTGACCCTCCCCCACCCAGGTGACGGTGAGATCGGGGTATCGACGCAGGAGTTCTTGACGCAGAATCGGGTCATCAGCGTTGGCGATCACCACCCTGGGAGAATGCGCAGCAATGCCGAGTTTGTCCCCAAAGTAGGAGTCAATGGAGCCGTGCCAATCCAGGTGTTCTGGGAACAACGCAGTGAGAACCACCACATCTGGTGACACCTCGAGGTAGTGGCACTGGTAGCTCGAGAGCTCAGCGACCTGGCGGTCTCCGGGTTCGCTGCCCACCAGAGGGATTCCCATGTTTCCGCCGAGCGTTGTGTTGTGGCCGGACTCAACGAGTAAACGGTGAATCAGGGTGCTGGTGGTGGATTTGCCTTTCGACCCGGTCACCCCCACCAGGGTGGAGGCGTAGTGAGCGACAAACAGCGCGCTGCTGGAGGTGAGGGCTATCCCCCACCGGACCAGCGCCTGNTACAGGGCACTCGTTCGCGCGATGCCTGGCGACATGACGGCGATGGTGACATCCTGAAAAACGGAAGGCCTAGCCTCCTGGTCCTCAAAAAAATGCANGGGAATGTGCTCGCCGAAATCCNCCCNAAAGCGGGTGGCTGCCTCAGAGTCNNAGCCCTCCAGGGCGAGGGCCACAGGCGGCTCCTCCAGCGCCAGCAGAGCCTGCGCCAGTGCGGTTCCCTCTCGGCCCACTCCCGCGATGAGGACGGTGTGGTCCGCTAAATCCCTCAGGGTGAGAGGGTGCTTACCCAAGAATGGCGCCTAGGTTTTCGAAATCGCCCGGCATCGACACCCCACTGCCGCGAACACCGAGCACCTGCTCTTCCAAATCCGGGTGCGGGCTGGCCAAATCGGGTATCTCCGCGAGCAGCTCCCGCACCACAGCGGTCCCCCGCCATTCCGACAAGCCAGCAATCCATCCCAGTGCCACCATCGATTCGGCCTGTTCCCCCACACATTCAAAAGGCCGGTGTTCGTGAAGCCCCAATAAAGCCCGGTACCCCTCGAGCTGTGAAGCGTTGTCCAACAGGTTGTCGGCGAACATTCGGGTGAGAGAGCTGGCGGGAATGAAGGGGGCGAGAATCAAGAAAATGAACCGGCATTTGTCGCAATCCCCGCACCACCGCGCATCCTCGACACCGCGCCGAAAAGCCCGATTGCAACTGGTGATGACCGGGTGGTACTCACGCAAGCCGGAGAAGTATCGGGCAATTTGAAGTTCGCTGTAGGGGCGCAACAGGGAAAAGTACGCTCCCGCAGACAGTCCAGCCTGCGGGCCCAACATGTCATGGAGCAAAGCTTCCGCGCGCTCTGACTTCGACCACTGGTGGTTTACTTCCACCCCATCCCAGGTCAGTGTTGCTTCCGAAGCCGAAGCCTCCAGGGACATCACCACCGGACCCAGCCCGATAATGCGGGCTTGAACCAGTGAAATCAGCGAATTGATGGCGGTGACGGGCACATGGCCGTTGAGAGCACCCTCGTCGTTGAGCTCCAAAAGGCGCTCATCGATGTCCCTCGTAACAGAAATCAAGGGGTGACCCTTGATCCGGCCCACCCGATACATCACCTGGTTGGGGTTGACCGCAAACTGGACCGGGTGCATCCGGGCAGCCGCCAAAAGTTCGACTGTCACCACAGAATCTTTGCCGCCACCAATGGGGACCAGCGGGTCGCCCTCGGGGGTGAGGTGTGAATCGGCGGGGAACGGTGTGGCGCCACCGGAGGTCACCACAATCTCTGGCTCGAGCAGGCCTGGCAGCTCGTTGCGGAAGGCAAACTCTCCCAAACCATGGGCGATGACTTCGCGCAGATAGTCCACGCCCGCCTGGGTCATGCCCGGCTGAGAGATGACATATCGGGGCGGCGCTGCGGCTTTGTAGTAGCTCAACCCCAGTAGTGCGCCAAGAATCGAGACGAGACCCTCGACCCGGGGCCAATCCACAGCATGGCCCTGGCGAACAGGGGTGAAAATAAGCGACTCGTGGAACAGCTGGCTGTGTCCCTCACCGGCGAGTTCATAGTCAAACTCGACCCGCATAGTGGCGCGGTCAATATGGGCCGCCAGGAATCTGAATTCGGTGAAGACGTGGGGGTCAAACACCATTCCTGGAGCACCTCCTCGCGTCGAAGTGGGTGGGCCGGTGCCCACGCGGTGGTCTCATTGTAGAGGACACCAGCGAAGCTAGGCTGGAGGTGTGTCCACCGCGCTTTTGACCGATCACTACGAACTGACCATGGTCGATGCTGCGCGAGCATCCGGGCGTGCCGAGCGCGAGACGGTGTTTGAGGTTTTTTCTCGCCAGTTGCCTGGCGGCAAGCGCTACGGAGTGGTTGCCGGCACCGGGCGCCTCATCGAAGCCATCCAGCAGTTTCGGTTTCACCAAAACGAACTGGAGTTTTTGGCGCGCGAGTCGATTGTCAGTGACGACACCCTGGAGTGGCTCTCGCATTACCGTTTCCGCGGAGACATCCGCGGATACCGGGAGGGCGAAACCTATGTGCCCGGGTCCCCCATTCTTCAGGTGCGCGGCACGTTCGCCGAAGCAGTCCTGTTAGAGACCCTGATTCTCAGCATTCTCAACTACGACAGCGCGATTGCCAGTGCCGCATCGCGGATGGTCCAGGCGGCAGGCTCACGAGACCTCATCGAAATGGGGGCACGGCGAGCCCACGAGCACGCCGCTGTCGCCGCCGCGAGGGCGGCCTATATCGCCGGGTTTTCTGCCACCAGCAACCTCGCTGCCGGCGAACGTTATGGGATTCCCACCAAAGGCACGGCGGCCCACTCGTTCACGCTGGCTCACGACAGCGAGGAGGAGGCTTTCGCTGCTCAAATACGAACGATGGGGTCCGGCACCACGCTGCTGATTGACACCTTCGACATGGTGAAGGGTGTGGAGCGCGCGATTGCCATCGGTGGCACAAATCTGGGCGCCGTGCGCATCGACTCAGGTGACCTCCCGGTTGTGGTGTCCCAGGTGCGAGCGCACCTTGACCAGCTCGGCGCCACCGCCACCAAAATTGTGGTCACCAATGACCTGAATGAACACACGATCGCTGGGCTTCGCGGCGCCCCCGTGGATGTTTTTGGTGTCGGAACCAGCGTGGTGACCGGCTCGGGATACCCCGCCGCCGGGTTGGTGTACAAACTGGTGGCCCGCACCGATGACGACGGCGCCTGGGTGCCCGTGGCGAAGAAAAGCTCCGACAAGGCCCACCACGCGGGAGCAAAAAATGCTTTCCGGGTGCTGGAATCCGGCGTTGCCACCGGCGAGGCTTTGGTGGTGGGCGAAGCCACCCCCCCGGAGGGCTCAAGACCGCTCTCTCACGACCTGATGGTCGAGGGGGCGGCGAGCGACTCCGCGCTCCAGCCGGAGCTTCTCGCCCGAGCGCGAGCGCACCATCGCGACGCTATCGCGGAGCTTCCGGATGCTGCTTTCTCCCTGAGCCCCGGCGACCCCAGTTTTTCTGCTTTCGTGGTGGGTGAGAGCTAACATGGCGGGCATGGACACGGACGAACAGGGTGGCGGAACCGATGTTCTCGACCGGGAGCTTGAGAAACTTCTCGAAGAGGAGCAGCTCGACGAGGGTGACCACGACCGCTATTCGCACTACGTGAAAAAAGACAAGATTCTCGAGCGCGCTCAGCGGAAAACCGGTGAGGGCACTGTGCGGCAAGAAGTGGACTCCCGGTCGTGACCCGGAAAAGTTCCCTGTGTGCCCCGCGTGTAAAGAAATTTACGAAAAACTGCGCGACGAATAGCTTCTCTGGCTACTCGAGCTCCCCCAATTCCACCTCCACGGTGAAGGAGTTGCCACCGCGCACATAGGTGAGTGTTGATCCTGAACCCCCGGGCAAGCTTCGCACTTGAGCGGTCAGGTCGATCCGGTTGGTGATAGGGAGACCGTTGAACCTCGTGACGACATCCCCTGCGCGAACCCCAGCGATCGCCGCTGCTCCACCGGGGGTCACCGAGTCAATGTAGGCACCAGTCACGGTGGAGCTGGGAACAGATTGGGCGTCGGTGACGAGCGCCCCGAGCAGCCCGTGGCTAGCAGACCCCGTGTCGATGATTTCCTGCGCGACGCGGTAAGCCAAATTGCCGGGGATAGCAAAACCCAAGCCGATGCTTCCGGAGCCTTGCCCCCCGGTCGACGCGATCGCCACGTTGATTCCGATCAATTCGCCGTTGCGGTTGAGCAGTGCACCACCGGAGTTTCCCGGGTTAATCGACGCGTCGGTTTGCACCACCGGGATGGAAATCGTTTGCCCCCTCAGCAGGGAGCTTCCGGGTAAATCAAAATCAAACTGACCGTCTTCTTCGCCCGGTGCTTGAGAGGCGCCCACCGTGATGCTTCGGTTGATGGCCGAGACAATACCGGAGGTCACCGTGCCCGGCAGGCTCAACGGCGCACCAATAGCGATGGTCTGGTCGCCTACGTTCAACGCCGAGGAATCACCGATCGGCATGACCGGAAAAACTCCGTCGCTCTCAATCTTGACCACGGCAATATCCGCAACGATGTCTCGCCCGACCACGGTGCCTTCAAAGAGCCTGCCATCGGAGAGCGTCACGCGAATAGCGGGCTCATCGTTGCCGATCGACACCACGTGGGCGTTGGTGATCAAATGGCCTTCAGGGGTAATGATCACACCGGAACCGCTTCCCGCTCCCCCCACACCGGCCACTTCGAGCGTGACGACGGAGGGCATCGCGGCGGCGGCCACCGCTGTGATCTCACTGGCTTCNAGCGGCGCATTGACCGTAATGGTGGNCGGAGCTGTNACCCCTTCGGTCACNAGNCCCCGCGAGGAAAGGTTCCAGATGGCGAAAGCGCCTCCTGCGGTTCCTCCGAGCAGCCCGCCGACGAGAAGCGCAGCGGTGACAAAGACACCCAGGTTTTTCGCGCGGCGTTTATCTTCGGACATAACTTTTGCACGCTCACGCGCAATGCTGTCGCCCACCCCGGAGTATGTCCCGTGGGCAAAGGGCGAACCTGAAAACTTCGACTCAGAGGCTGCGCGCTCGCTCGCAAGCTCCGCGCGCCTGGTCCCCAAGGCCTCCGGCTGCTCCGGCGAATTCGGCGCAGCGGAAGAAACCTCCGGCTGGGGGCTCTCAGGGCTATCCGCTGATTCGTCCGCGCGGGGCTCCTCGGGGTTGTTCATACGGGGAACTCCTTTCGACACCCGACAGTGTCGCGGCGGAAGCTGGGGGGAAGCTTGCGGGAGTCCTAAGAATACCTGGCTACTGTCCTAACATTTGCCCCGAAGAAGTGTTCCCGGGGCGCATCCGCTCTCCACTAAACCCCGGCTCACGGTGAGGACCGTCAGAGTGCGGGCGCCAGAATCACGCCATACCAGGCCCGGAATGGACTGAAACGCCCCGTCATCAAAACGGTAGGACGCGCTAAATCCCACCCGGAGGGTGAGCCGGTAGTTCCCGGGTCGGGAATACACGTGGGAGGTGGCCGTTGCAGAAAACTGTCGCGACCCCCACGAGGATCCCGCTTGGGAAAAAGTGCGAGCTGCACCGTCCCCATAGGTCCATTCGTAGCGAACTGGTTGAAAAAGAATCTCGATCGGGTACCCCAGTAACTCGCCCATTTCTCTGGTCTCCCCCACTGCTGCAAAAACGTTGGTGGGCACTCGCGGGATACTCCACGCTCCGGGCTCCACCCGAATCTGTGGGGAGCCTGGCGAAAACCCGACCAGGTCGTTCAGCGTCGAGGGCGGTGTAGGGGGCGTCTCCTTCACGGAAGGATTTTTTGCGGGAGATGACGCGCGACAGTAACCAGAAATCTTGACCTCGCACTCGGAAGTGCCGAGCACAGGCTCCCTCGGTGGCGGCGGGGACCACCACGAAGTGGGGGGCCGTGTCGAGGGCCTGGTGGCAGACCCGGGTGCACCCGGTGTCACACCGGCCGCCCCCACGGTGACACCAGAATTATCAAGCGTTGTGGTCACCCGAACGCAGGCCCCACTGGATTGAGCCGCCTGGGAGCATTCCTCGGCCACCGCGGGAGACACCATGCGAGAGTGAGCAGTGCACTAACCCCTGCCGCGACGGTTGCCCTCAACATTCGTAGACCCCCCACCAGGGCTCCCAACTGTCGATCACCAGTGATTCAAAGCTTTCGCCCACCAACCACGTTTGGATGGCAACCGCGGTACCCCAGGTGACATCCGGCTGGCTCAGGTACTGCTCGATGTCCTCCCAGTCGCTGTCTTCTCCCTCGAAGTCTTCGTAGTCGGGATGCCACTGCCAGACGGCCTCCGGCGGATCGTCATACTCAGCGGGGATAACAAAAAAGTCCGTGCCCTCAACGCACACCATCGCCCCCACCTCGATAGCGCCTTCCAGCGTGATGTGGGCATTTTGGATGACCACGGAGTGCGCTGAGGTGCTCCCGACAGAACGCAGCCCGCGAGTTTGATAGGACTCAAATCCTTCGCGCTCCTTGAGCAGCCAGGACGGGCTTACCAGTGCCTTAATGGGCTCCGTGTTGGTTCCGCCCCGCGCCGTGATCTCGTCTGTTATCGAGAGATACCGGTCGATCACCTCTTCGGCCCCGTTCGCGGCCTGCTCGAAGAACGTCGGGGGTAGCTCCCGCCGCGGTTGCACCAAGGACAGCGGTTCGGTGTTGCCCCCTGTCTCGGGAAGAATCACAGGCGCCTCACACGCCACGAGCAGAAACGCAAGAGCACCAATAAGAAGATGGCGAAACATCATTCGATGAGGCTAGAAAAAAGCTCTGCAGGATCGTCAGAATTATTCACAGCTGACACCAGGCTTATCGAATGAGGAATGCTCTACGGTTTTTAGACTTCTTAGGTTTCTATGGTGAGGATGGCGCTGGTGAAACAAACGCTCGATTTTGATCAAGCCAAGCTGGACTCGGTCCTCACGAGCGCAGAGCGCGTCTTTCTAGAAAACGGCATCGTCGACGATTTCGTGCCCCAGGTAGCGGCGCAATCCGATGTGCCGGCGGACACCATTTCGTCCCTGTATTCCCAGCCGCTTGACCTTCCGGTGGCCATGCTGAACCGTGAATTCACGCGAATGTATCAGGGAATTCTTGCCAACGTTGAGCGGGATCCTCGCGGCGGCCTCCTGTCTCGTATGTACACCTACATCTTTACCGAAGTGTATGAGCGGCCTGTCGCTCGAACTCTCTACATGATTGATCGGACTGCTCTGCACAGCCTGATGGTCCACCAGCACGCGAAGAACTATGTGCCCAGCGTTGACATCCAAGTGGACCTTGTTCAAACCCTCCAGAATGCCGGCATGGTGCGCTCCACAGTGGAGCCCGAGCTCGTGTCCTCAGCGATCACGGTCATGTCCGGCGGCTTGGCGCTCACCGCCCCCCACGAAAACCTCGGCGAAATCGTGGAATCACTGATGGACATGCTGGGCTTCGCGTTCGACACCGATGCGGACGACACCACCCCGGGCAAGAGAGCCTTTTACTCGTGGGCGACGTCGCTGGACAGCGCTGTGCGGGCACCCTCCAGCCCTTAGCTCTTCGGGATTACGCCAAACCTTCGCGCCGAGTCCATCGGGTTTTCCTCACGCGTGTGCGCCACCCGCGAGGCATCCAGCTCACAGGAAGCGGTCTCCGCGTCCTCCCCTAGGGCCAGGACACTCTGACCGGTGGGATCGATGACCTGGGACACCCCGATGGCGTGAGGGCCGGGCTGGTTGATACCCATCACCCAGACTTGATTCTCGATGGCGCGTGCGCGCAACAGGGTCTCCCAGTGCAGATTCTTGTGGGGCCCCGCCATCCACTGCGCAGGAACGACAATTGCGCTTGCCCCGGCGTCTGCGAGACGCCTCGCAACCTCGGGGAACCGAAGGTCGTAGCAGGCCATCATGCCCACCTTCATGCCGGCCCAGTCAAAGAGCTCGCACGGGCCTATTTCTCCCTCTGAAATCATCGCCGACTCCTGCGCGCCAAACGCGTCGTAAAGATGAAGTTTCTCTGCGGAGGCCACAATGTTCCCCGCAGATACCGCCAGCATGGTGTTGCGGGGCAAGGGTGTGGCACCGGAGAGAACTAAGGCGCCCACCACCACGGTGACTCCGGTTTCTGCGGTGAGCTCGCGTAGTGAAGAAACCCACTCCCCGTCCCGGGTCACCGTCGCCGTCTGAGCAGTGAGACGTCCCCCCTCGAGCGCGGACGAGTATTCCGGGAAAAGCGCCAGCGTCGAGCCCTCACTCTGAGCAGCCGCGACCACGGAGCGAATGACCTCAAGGTTCTCCTGCGGGTTAGCGGTTGGTTCCCACTGGTGCAGGGTGAGGCGAGCGGTCGTCATTACTCCAGCTTAGGCAGGTCGCCGCGGAACCTCTCAGCGAAAGCCTCCCAGAAACAGCTAAGGCCCACACACAGAGTGTGTGGGCCTTATGCCACGTGGTTGCGGGGGCAGGATTTGAACCTACGACCTCTGGGTTATGAGCCCAGCGAGCTACCGAACTGCTCCACCCCGCGGCGTGATCAAAGCCTACCACGGGGTGAAACGTCAGGTTCTACTGGTTACTCAGCACCAATGCTCGAGACAACGCCTCGGTGAGGCGAGAGTCCGCTTCCGCTGCTGCCACCAAATCGTTGGCGCGGTAGGCGGTCTCGCGGTCCAGAAGTGCCGCGCGTGCATCAGCCAAAGCGCTCTGCAGCTCCGTCGAGATCACAATCCCGGTGTCGCCCTCAGATTCTTCCGGGGCGGGAGCGGGTTCTGCATCGCTACCTTGATCCACTGCCGCATCCAGTTCGGGATCCAGTGCGTTTACCGCATCCTCGAGAGCTTCCAGCGAATCGCCGGCGTTAGCCCCGGAGTCACCACCAAAGAGCGAATCGAGTGCTTCATTAAGGGTGTCTTCGAAGGCGATTTTCTCACCGAAGGACACCAGGATTTTCCGCAGTAGCGGATACGAGGTGTCCCCGGTGGAGCGCACATAGACCGGCTGCACATAGAGCAGACCGCCACCGACGGGGAGGGTCAGCAGGTTACCCGAGATCACTTCGGTCTGACCTTGACGCAGCAGGTTCAGCTGCTGCCCCACTTCGGCATCCGAGTCGAACTGAGCTTGGACCTGTCCGGGGCCTGGCACGGTGGTTTGCTTGGGCAAACGCAGCAGGGTCAGCTGGCCATAGTCATCGCCATAGTCAGCGTTGGCGGACAAATAGCCGTAGAGGACGTTCCTCGAGGCTTCACCAGTCGCTCGTGGAATGAAGGTCGAGTACAGAGAGAAGGCCGGCTCATCACTACCCGGCATCTGAAGCGTCAGGTAGTAGGGAGGCTGCAAGCGGGGGGCTGCCGGGTTGGACACCGGGTCATTCGGGGTCACCCACTCGTCCTCGCTCGAGTAGAAGGTTCCCGCATCCACCACGTGGTAGGCACCCAGGATGTTGCGCTGGACCTTGAACAGATCCGAGGGGTATCGAACATGGGCGAGCAGGGCTTCCGACATTTCAGACTGTGGCTCAATGCTCGTGGGGAAAATCTTGGACCAGGCGCTCAAGAGCGGGTCTTCGGTGTCCCAGGCATAGAGCTTCACTTCACCCGAATACGCATCTACGGTGGCTTTCACCGAGTTGCGCATGTAATTGACGGTGTCAAAAGCCAGTTGCGGAGCAGGCTGGTACGTGTCAGCAATAGCTTCGGACACATTCACCGGGGTGGAGTAAGGGTAATCACTCGTCGTGGTGTATCCATCGACAATCCACACCACGCGTCCATCGACCACGGCAGGGTACGGGTCGTTGTCCAAAGTCAGGTANGGAGCAACCTTCTGGACGCGGTCAGCCGGGTGGCGGTCATAGAGAATCTGCGAGTCCGACGTGATCGCATCCGAGAGGATGATCTGCTCGGACTGGAACTTCAGCGCGTAGAGCAACTGGGCGAACAGGGAGTCCAGTTTGGGTCCCCCGTCGCCACTGAACGTGTACGTTGCGTTGTTTTCGTTGCCTTCACCACCCGACGGGAAGTCCAACTCCAGGGGGGTGGAGCCTTCAGGCCCGCCCACGATGGAGTAGGGCGGGGTGTTCTCGCCAAAGTAGATGCGTGGTTCGTACTCGCCGAGCGTCTCGGAGACGGGAATACCGGATTCGATGAATCGGGGTTGGCCGTCCTCGGTGCGCTGGTTGCCGTAGGCGGCTACCATTCCGTAGCCGTGGGTGTAAACAATGGTGTTGTTGTACCAACTCTGCGAGTTCAACCCGTCGAGGTTGATTTCACGAGCCGCCAAGACGGTGTCAGTTTTTTCGCCATTGATTTCGTAGCGACCCACGTCGAGGAACTGGGGGAACTGGTAGTACTGACGGAACTGCTCGAGTTGCGAGAAGGCGTCGGTGACCAGCGCAGGGTCGATGATGCGAATATTCGCCGTTGTTTCAGCATCGGCGCGGAGAGCGCCGGCCGAAGTGTCCGTGGAGGCTTCGTAGTTGATTTCCACCACATCCGAGATCGCATAAGCGTCCCTCGTGGCTTCGATGTTGCGTTGGATGTAATCGGCTTCCAGTGTTCTCGCGCTCGGATCTACCTGGAAACGCTGGATCAGCGCCGGGTAACCCAAGCCGAGCACGAGGCCGGACACAATGTACAGGGCGGTCCCCACGACAGCGAGGCGCCAGCGGCCCACGATGGCGGTGACCAGGAACAACAGCGCAACCAGGATGGCAATACCGGCCATGATGGCGCGCGCGGGGATTGTGGCGTTGACCTCGGTGAATCCAGCACCGAATGCGAGGAATCCGCCGCTCTGCGAGACGAGAGTGTCGTATTGCTGCAGCCACAGGTTCACAGCCTGCACAGCGAAGTAGAGAACACCGATGATGCCCAACTGAATCCGCATGGTGCGAG
>JGI26086J50260_1000451_pt1 | contig 26343 bp, 20 predicted proteins | sample SaaInl3SG_22_DNA_FD_50260 | JGI IMG/M metagenome (IMG submission 50260)
GAAAATTTGTTTTTCAGGGTAATGATGATAGCTCGCGCTAAAGCTGGTTTCAGGCAAAAGTGCGGGGTGTTTAGCCTTGCCCTGCTTTTATGGGCTGGAAANNCNTTTGATGTTGNGCATGCGCAAACTCAAGCAGAGTTGGAGACCCAAAATCAAGTACAGCTACAAGAACAAAACCAAGCTCTGGTGCAAGATGGCTGGATTAACGGCATTGGCGTTCGTTTGCAAACATTAGACAAAATTACCGCACGCATCGCTACTATGGAAATGGCACTTCGCCAGCCCACCCGTTTTGGCACGCTGGAGATCACCGCCTATCATTGTGCTTATCGCCCGCCAGAAGCACCGCCAGAAACAGCAGCCTTTCTTGAAATAAAAGATGTTGGCTATACCGATAGCACCGAAGCAAAAGCTGAGGTGGTTTTTTCTGGCTGGATGTTTGCGTCTAGCCCAGCGATTTCTGCGCTGGAGCATCCTGTCTATGACGCTAGCGTTTTAGCCTGTGCTAAGTGATCAAAAATAACCTTATCATCACTATCAAAAGGCAATTCAGCAGGCTGGGCGAGCGCGGCTTGTAATTGTTCTTGAAAATCTTTTTTTGGGATTTCTATCAGGCCAAACTGGCGCAAATGGTCATTGGCAAATTGTGCATCTAGTAATTTGAATTTCCCAAAATAAAGCCGTGCCATTAGATGAGCAAGGGCAATTTTGGAGGCGTTGCTACGGCGCGAGAACATAGATTCGCCAAAAAATGCACTGCCTAGGCGAATACCATAAAGACCGCCTATTAGCGCATCACCTTCCCAAACTTCAAAGGAATGGGCAAACCCCATTTTATGTAATGCGAGATAAAGGCGGATTATTTCAGTATTTATCCAGCTATCTTTGCGAGTCTTTGTGACCTCAGCACAGCCTTCAATAACGGCACGAAAATCCTGATTTATGGTAACATCCCAGCTCGTTTGCCGCACAGAGCGCAGTAAGCGGCGCGGGATATGCGGTGGCTGGATAGGCAAAATACCGCGCAATTGCGGCTCATAGAAATGAATAGCCCCATCTTCACGGGATTCGGCCATCGGAAAGACGCCTAGTGAATAGGCTTTGATAATGGTTTCAGGGGCATAGATATAAGCGGTGCTCATAGCCCTATCATCAGCATATCACTTGTCTGTGTCAAAAAAGCTTTGTTCTAGCCATTTTATAGAATAATCACCAGTTTGAATGGCGGGTGCATCCAGCAGGCGTTTATGCAACTCCAATGTTGTTGGAATAGGCTCAACCACAAATTCATCTAACGCCAAACGTAAGCGTGCAAGGGCATGATCTCTGTCTCTGCCGTGCACAATCAGCTTGGCGATAAGGCTGTCATAGTAAGGCGGTATTTTGTAGCCGCTATATAAAATAGTGTCGACACGTACCCCAGACCCGCCAGCTGCGTGATAAAACTCAACTGTTCCCGGTGTTGGCACAAAGGTTTCTGGATGTTCAGCATTAATCCGGCATTCAATGGCATGGCCGTTAAATTTGATATCTTTTTGCGTAAAGCTTAATTTCTCGCCACTAGCGATACGGATCTGCTCACGGACCAGATCTACACCTGTAATAGCCTCGGTAATTGGGTGTTCTACCTGCAGGCGCGTATTCATCTCGATAAAGAAAAATGCGCCATCCTGATATAAAAACTCCATCGTGCCAACGCCCAGATAGCCCATCTGCTTGGTTGCTTTCGCGGCAATATCACCGATATTTGATCGCTCTTCTTCGCTCAAGGCAGGGGAGGGTGCTTCTTCAAACAGTTTTTGATGTCGGCGCTGAACCGAACATTCGCGCTCTCCCAAATGCACTGCATTACCGTATTTATCGGCGATTACCTGAACTTCGATATGGCGCGGATTATCCAGATAGCGCTCTAAATAGACAGTATCATCTCCAAAGGCGGCTTTGGCTTCAGACCGGGCAGACGAAAAAGCCTCTGCCAGATCATCGGCACTTGCGGCAACCTTCATGCCGCGCCCGCCGCCACCCGAAGCGGCTTTCACAAGCAACGGAAAGCCAATATCTTTGGCTAGCTTGGCAGCTTCATCAAGTGTGGCAACAGCGCCCGGTGATCCGGGTACTAGCGGCAGTCCTGCTACAGCGGCGGTAATTTTTGCTTGCACCTTATCGCCCATTTGCTGGATATGTTCAGGCTCTGGGCCAATAAAGGTCAGCCCATGAGCTTTTACAATCTTTGCAAAATCTGCATTTTCGGCCAGAAAACCAACCCCTGGATGTACTGCATCGCAACCTGTGACAGCCGCGGCAGAAATCAGATTAGGAATATTAAGATAGGAATTGGTGGCTGCAGGTGGGCCAATGCAAACGCTTTCATCTGCTAGTCTTACAGGCATCGATTCGGCATCTGCTGTGGAATGCACAACTACTGTTGGAATGCCCATTTCCTTGCAGGCGCGCAAAACGCGTAATGCAACATCTCCGCGGTTGGCAATAAGGATTTTTTTGAACATGACTACTCTATAATGGCAAGGGGCTGATCAAATTCGATAGGCTGTGCATTATCCACTAGCACCCGCGTTAATTTTCCGTCTGCAGGCGCGGTTATTGGGTTCATTACTTTCATCGCTTCCACGATAAACAAGGTTTGCCCTTTTTTGACCTGCTCGCCTTCTTTTGCAAATAGAGGCGCATCTGGTTCTGGGGCTAGGTAAACGGTGCCGACCATAGGCGATTTTAAAGCGCCCGGATGACCAGCAACATCGGTGTCTGCGTCACTGGCAGCAGCAGCTGGTGCATCTGGCATGCCAGCAACTGCAGGGGCAGCTGGCATGGCCGCTGGGGCTGGCATCATCGCAGGTGCAGCCACGGTGCTACCGCGCGACAGCCTGATCGAGATTTCTTCTGTTTCAAACTCAAGCTCAGTAAGGTTGCTTTCATCGAGAATGGCTGTCAGCCCTTTTACTAACTTTGTTTCTTCAGAGAATGTTTTACCTTTAGAAGAGGAGGCCATGGCGTTTCTTCATCCTGTCCGTTACGTGGTTACTAATCACTAGCGTTTTACCGCCAGCTTGCCAGAAATACCGCGAATAGCTAAAAGGTAAGAATCGCGGCTAAATCCCTGAATAATTCCATCACATACTAACGACATATAGCTGTGATGACGAAAATTTTCGCGGGCTATTGTATTGCTGAGATGAACTTCTATGCTTGGCCCTTCAAACAGCTCTACTGCGTCATAAAGCGCAACTGAGGTGTGGGAATATGCAGCAGCATTAATGATAAGCCCACGCGCAGGGTGTGGGCTGTTATCAAAGGCAGATTCTTGGATAGCGGTTACCATCTCACCTTCGATATTGGACTGAAACCAGCGCAGTGATAGCCCCATCTCATCGCAAAGCTCTGTGCAGGCAGCTTGAATATCATCCAGAGTGTCAGAGCCATAGATTTCGGGTGCACGCTTGCCTAGCATGTTCAGATTTGGGCCGTTCACTATCAGAAGATCTGTTTTCATCTTTTGTATCTGCCTGTAATATCTGCGTCTTCATTTGCGCCATTTAGCCGCGCGTATCAATTTGCCTTCGCGTCTTATAAAGCATATTAGGCTCTGGTGTCACCTTAAGAATTTTTATCGGCCTGTGCTTGTTTTATCAAATTTAAAATTTCAGACTGGCTTATTGCTCCTGGGATAACATTATCACCAATGATAAGAGCAGGGGTGCCGCGTAAATCAAAGGCAGAAGCAGCCTGTCTGGTACGGTTCAGGATAAAATCAGTGGCTGGGTCTGACATATCACGTTGCAATTGCTGCCTATCTAGCCCCACTTTTTTTGCCATTCGGTCAATAGCACCTGCATCNAACTTCCCGCGCCATTCCATCATCTCTGCATGAAAGGCAGGAAACTTTCCCTGGCGCTGGGCAGCAATAGCGGCGCGCGCGCCCAAAACAGAACTCTCTGCTAAGATAGGAAATTCTTTGACTACCAGCCGCACAGATGGCTCCTGTTCCAAAACAGCCATCAAATCTGGGAAAATGCGTTTGCAATAGCCGCAATTATAATCAGAGAACTCATAAATTGTGAGGCTGGCATCCTCAGCACCTATAAATGGGTCACCAGCATCATCTAGCACCATCGCCATTGCCGCTTGCTGGGCAGCTAGCGCTTCTGCCTGCGCTAGTTTTGTTAGCGCATCGCGCAAGATATCTGGATTATTTTGGATGAATTTTTCTATCAGGATTTCGATTTCCTGTTTTTCAGCGGAGCCAAATTCAGCCTGCGCGCTTTTCGGCAGTCCAAAGAGTGTCAACGAGAAGGCACAGAGCATCATCACAAAAAAAGCGGAAGCTTTGCTAGAATAGGTTTTCATCTCAATTCCTCAAAAAAGGCGCATCGCCAGATAGGGAGGGCCATGCATATTGTCTTTATCTATTCAACAATCAATGGAACATCAAGGCTTAGCAGAATATCGCTTGCCCGGCTCCGCAGACTAACAGGAATTTCCGTGCGCTCTAAGACCCGCCTAGCCAGTAGTACCGCTCGCGGCTTATCCCCATTTATAACCGCTTCTTCTGCTAGCAGGATGTCGGCATGTGATAATTTTCCCAAACGGCCATAAGCGATGGCTAGTTGGCGCTTAATAAAGCCCCAATCAGGTTCTCCTTTTAAGGCAGATTCTAGAACGTTAACGGCATCTGCTAGCTGAGCTGGCTGGTTCGTAGAAATCAACGCACGTCCCAGACTTAGCGAGATTAGTGGGTCTGCTGGTCGCTTCGCCAGCGCAGCGCGATAGTAGCTAGCTGCTTTATCTGCCATCCCGCTAGATAGGTGAATGTCGCCTGCAAATTCCATAAACCACGGGTCGTCGGGACGGTCTTCCAATAGCGTTTTTATCGTATCGCGGGCAGCACGCATCTCACCATACTGGTAATAAGCAATTGCTTTCGCATAAAGAGCTGTATCTGCCTCTATTGCTAAGGGTGTTTGCTCAGCCTCTGAGCGCGGCCAAACAACGTTAAAAGGCTTAGTTAAGGTCTGGCGCGGGGGATTTACATAAGCTGCTAGCTTGCTGACCAGCCGTTGCAATAGGCGCATATCTTGCTCGCTTATTTCTCTTATGCTGCCTTTATTGCGCGAGAGATGGTCATTAAAGGTTGCTAGCCTCTGCCCAGCGCCGGGGTGCGAGCTGTAATAGCTGGATTGGCGACTTGTGGGCAGAGCGTTTTGCGCAGAAAGCCGGCGCATTACCTCAGCTAGGCCAAAGCTGGACACCCCTGTTTTATCCAGTAACTGCAAGGCCCATTCATCAGCTATAGATTCGTCCCGCCTAGAGGTTTTAAGGTAGTTGCGCTTGCCCGTATCCACGCCGCCAATAGCAAGGCCAAGAGCGGCATCTGGCGAACCAGCCGCTGCTGCCGCTGCTGCTGCAACAGTTGCCAATGCAGTTGCAAGGCCAGCTTCTTGGACCGCTTCACTGCGCAGCGGGACATGCCCCGCAGCCAGATGGCCAATCTCATGGGCAATCACCCCCAATATTTCTTCAGCCGAGCGTGCCTTTAGCAATAATCCGGAATGTAAATAAACCGTGCGTCCGCCAGCCACAAACGCATTATAGCTGGGATCAATAATAATCCTTATGATTATGCCGTCCTGTATGCCAGCTGCGTTTGCCATAGGTGCAGACAGGGCTTCAAATCCTGCTTCTAGCTCGCTATCGCGTATCATGCCACCTGCCCAGCTTGGTGCTGAAAAAGTTGATAGCAGCAAGAAAAAAAGCACAAAACAGGCGCGAATTTGCCGTATTCTTGTCATTTTCTGGTTTTATTCTCTTATTATTGCATAAAATTCTAAAAAAACTAAAAAAACAAAATTAAATTGCGTTTAGGATAATTGACATTACGTTTAACAAATGATGTTGTGCATCGCGCATTAATGAATGCGGGTAATTTTGGGTTTAAAATAAAGTCTATTTATTTTTTATGGCATTATTATGCCTATTACGAACGAAAAGTCGAAAAAGTGAGAATATGATGGGTATGTTAGCACAAATGGGGGAAGGGCGCAGTCAGGCAAAAAAAGCATTAAAGGTTTCCAAGCGAAGTGCGTTGCCACCTTTTTTAGCGCTTGATGTGATGCGTAAGGCCGGGGAGCTTTCCCAAGCTGGTGAAGATATCGTCCATCTCGAAGTTGGTCAGCCTTCTTCTGCTGCCCCGAAAGCGACAAGCAGTGCTCTGATTTCAGCCCTAGAGCAGACACCGACGCATGGTTATTCGGTAGCTTTTGGTGTGATGGGACTGCGCGCGCGATTAGCTCAGCATTATAGCGATTGGTATGATGTGCAGCCCCATACTGATAATATTGCCATCACCGTGGGATCTTCGACAGCCTTTGCGCTGGCTTTTATGGCGGCTTTTGATGAAGGCGACAAAATTGCCCTGCCCACACCTGGCTATCCTGCTTATCGTAATTTAATGGAAGGTCTTGGCTTAGAGGCTGTGCCCCTTTCTGCAGGTCCAAATCAAGGTTGGCGGCCAATGCTGGCAGAGATGGAAAGCTGGGAGGCATTGCCAGACGGGCTGATGATTGCTAGCCCCTCTAATCCGACTGGGGTGGTGTTATCAGATAGCGAACTCGCTGAAATTTGCCGCTGGTGTGATAAGAAAGGTGTGCGCCTTATCTCGGATGAGATTTATCATGGGCTGGTTTATGGCTGCCGTGCAGAAACTGCGCTGAACTACACCAAAAACGCGATAGTGATTAACAGCATGTCAAAATATTTTTCTATGACAGGTTGGCGTATTGGCTGGATGATCCTGCCAGATGATCTGGTGAGTGCGGTGGAAAAGTTGGCACAAAACCTGTTTATTTCAGCCCCAACACCTAATCAAATTGCGGCCATTGCGGCTTTTGATTGCACCGATGAGCTTGAGGCGCATTGTCAGCGATACGCCCAAAATCGGGAAATTTTAATGGCAGGTTTGCCGCGTCAGATGATAGAGGGCGCTGCCCCATGTGATGGGGCATTTTATCTCTATGCCGATATCTCTCACTTTAGCGATGATGCGTTGAAATTTGCAGATAGTTTACTGGCACGCGAAGGGGTGGCGGTCACTCCTGGTGTTGATTTTGACCCTGATAATGGTCACCAGTATGTAAGGCTGTCATTTGCGGGTCGTACGCAAGATATGCATGAGGCATGCAAACGCATACACCGGTTTGTTGGTGATTTGAGCAGCAATGTTGCGGTTAAGCTAGCAGGGTTTTAAATTAATTCTCTGAGTTTCCAAAAAATTGGATAAAGAAAAAAGCCAGAAAATTTCTGGCTTTTTTTATGTTTTGCGCTTGTAAATATTGCGCTTGTAAATATTGCGCTTGTAAATATTGCGCTTGTAAATATTGCCCTACCGCGACCACCAGCCGCCTTTTTTGGTTTTTGGCACGTCACTATCATCAATATTGACGACTTTGATTTCAACCGAGCTTGCGGGCCCGCGCTCAGTACCGCTATCTGTATTTGCAGCAGAGCCTGTATCTGCTGCTGGTGCGGTTTTCGCTTTTGCAGCCTTTGTTGATTTCTTTGTAGCTTTGGCCTTTGTCTTTGGCGTTTTAGATGTCTTAGCCTTCGCAGAAGCGGTATCACCCTCTTCAGCGGCAGCCGCTTTCTTTGTTTTCGCCTTTGCGGCCTTTTTAGCTGGTTTTTTAGCTGCCTTCTTGCCGGCTTTCTGAGCCTTTGGCGCAGCTTTTTCATCATTAGCAGCAACAGCTGTATTTGCCTCACCGACATTTTGCTCAATCGCAGGTTCTGCTAAATCGTTGCCCTGATTCTCGTTGCCCTGATTCTCGTTGCCCTGATTCTCGTTGCCCTGAGCAGTAGTTTGGTCTGTATTGGCAGCTGCCTCATTATCACCAGAAGGGCGACGACGCCTGCGGGAACGGCGTGGTTTTTTCGTCTCTGTGCTGGGGCTCTCATCATTGGCTTCTGGCACTGCTGCGCCTTCGGCTTCATTCGGGCTGTTAGTTTCAACCGCCTGATTTTCATTTGTGATGNTTTCGTCTTCACCGCCGCGTCTTTTCCGCCTACGGCCCCCNCGTTTGCCTCTGCGGCGACGTTTTGGCTGATCCTCATCCCCGTCCTCACCTACAGGTGGGCCATTACGTTCTTGATTCTGTTTTTGATGGGGCTCTTGCTGGTCACTCTGCTTATCATTGCGCTGGTCACTCTGCTTATCATTGCGCTGGTCACTCTGCTTATCATTGCGCCGGTCATTACGCCTATCACCACGCCTATCATTACGCTGGTCATTACGCCTATCATTTCGCTGGTCATTTCGCTGGTCACTGCCACGTTGGCCATCAAACCGGTAATCAGCAGGCAACAGGCTAGCATCAGCTTCTATCAATATGGAAATGTCAAATTGGCTTTCTAGCTGGGCTAGGGAGGCACGTTTTTGGTTCAGGATATATAGCGCAACCTCACCATTTACAAAGATAGTGATATCCTTGTCTGGCACCCGGCGTGCTTCTTCTTCCACAATGCGCAGAATGTGCAAGGCAGAGGAATTAACTGAACGTACCCGGCCAGTACCCAAGCAATGCGGGCAGGACTGGGATACTGACTCNACCAAAGAAGGGCGCAAGCGTTGGCGTGACATCTCCAGCAAACCAAAATGTGAGATAGAGCCAACCTGTATGCGGGCGCGGTCGTGGCGCAACGCATCTTTCAAGCGCCGCTCTACCGCATTTTGATTACGATTTTCATCCATNTCAATGAAATCGATCACAATCAGGCCAGACAGATCGCGTAGCTTTAATTGCCGGCCAACCTCTTCTGCTGCTTCAAGATTTGTTTTCAGTGCAGTTTCTTCGATATTGCGCTCACGTGTGGCTTTGCCAGAGTTTACATCGATAGCGACCAGCGCTTCTGTCTGGTTCAGTACCAGATAGCCACCAGATTTCAGCGTCACTTCATTCTGGTGAATAGTATCTAATTGCGGCTCTACATTATTATGCTGGAACAGATGGGTTTGATCCTCATATTTCACCACTCGTTTTGCGTGGCTTGGGATAAGCATCTTCATCTGTGCTTTTGCCGTCTTATAGGCATCCTCGCCTTCGACGAGCACTTCTTCAACATCATTGGTGTAAATATCGCGGATAGCACGTTTTACCAGCGAGCCTTCTTCGTGGATAAGCGCTGGTGCTTCTGATTGCAGGGTGTTGGTTCTAATTTCATCCCACAATTTAGATAGATAGGCGTAATCGCGCTTAATTTCAGTCTTTGTGCGTTTTGCACCTGCGGTTCGCACAATGACTGCCATGCCATCTGCGACATCTAGGTCATTAACAATCGTCTTTAGCCGCTTACGATCTGCTACATTGGTGATTTTCCGGGATACCCCGCCAGAACGGCTGCTATTAGGCATCAGCACACAATAGCGCCCTGCCAGCGAAAGATAGGTAGTGAGTGCTGCGCCTTTGTTGCCGCGCTCTTCTTTGACAACCTGTACAAGCAGGATTTGCTTGCGGGAGATAACCTCTTGTATTTTATAGCGGTGTAAGACAGCTGCGCTTGGCTTTCGGCTGTCATTATCTTCATCTTCCCCGCCTAAGGTCTCTGGTGCTGCATTACTAGCCTCAGGGGTGCTATCTTCACCTTCTTCATCGCCATTCTCTTCATCAGCGACCTGCTTGGTCTCTTCGACCAGTGCTTCTCTATCTTCAATTGGGATGCGGTAATAATCGGGGTGAATTTCGCTAAAAGCTAGGAAGCCCTGCCGATTGCCGCCATATTCAACAAACGCAGCTTGCAGAGATGGCTCAACCCTTGTGACGCGGGCTAGATATACATTTCCTTTGAGTTGCTTAAAGCTGGTATTCTCGTAATCGAACTCTTCGATTTTGTTGCCATTCAGCAAAACAACCCGTGTTTCTTCGGGCTGATGTGCATCTATCAGTAGTTTCTTGTTCATAAATTTGACTTTCTATGTTCTTGCGGTGCAGGGCATCTACGCAAGAAAGGTATGTTGACTGGCGCGCATGCGGAGCAGTCTTCGTGTTGCTGGCAATAGGGATAACATCAGCGATAGGCGTTGCTAGCGCGGCTGTGGAGCTGATGATATGCATTGATGGTGTGTTAAAGTTGGAAACAAACATCATTCTTGCCATAATTCTCTCAAAATCTCGCTTGGGCATTTAGTGTTTACAGGTAGCTTTTTGGATAAAAAGCTTTGCTTCTCTGTAATTTACGCCCGTTTGAGGGTCATTTCTATCGGGCTTGTCGTAAGTTGCCTCAGCGATTTTTGGCGGTTTTGCACAACTACCGGAGGCGGCGAAGAGCCCGAGTTCAAAATTCTGACTTCACTATACAGTAAAAATCAGCTTTTCAAAATCATTTCATAATCTTGTCTATTTTTCTTTGTTAATTCGGGCTGGTCAGGTTGGCATGGCTGGTTTATTCTCGCACCCGACTAGAATGAAGCCGCCATCTGGTTTTAAGATACGCTTCGCTGGCGGCGCTGGCTTTGAAATATTTGTTTAGAAATGACATTTAGTACTATCACGCAATATCTGCTGAAAATCGGTCGTAAAATAAGGCTAGCCGCGCAAGTTTATGTGTGTCTGGCAGCGCTTTTTATAAGTGTTTTATCCAGCATGCCAGCGTCCGCACAAAACAGCCTGACCGCTATGCGTCTCGGCAATGTGGATATAGATGGCCAGATGGCGTTGCGTTTAGTTGTTGAAACTGCTGTTCCCCAACAGGCCAAAATGCTGCTCTTGTCTGACCCGTGGCGTCTAGTGCTGGATTATGAGGATATGGAATGGGCTGTTGCTGGTTTGCCTAGCTCAGGCCAACTTTCTTATTTGCCTGCTGTGGGCTATCGCTTTGGCCACCCAAAGCCCGGCTCTGGCCGTTTGGTGATAGAGCTTGCCCGCCCCGCCTCACCAGAGCGCGCTTTTANCCTTCCGCCTAAGGATAATGGCCATCGTCTGGTTATTGATTTGATGGATAGAGGCGAGATTTCATTCAAACTCGCGCAAAAAGCACTAGCAAATGGCGCGTTTGAGGCGGTCTCTGGAACCTCAATCCAGAACAGCGTGCCAGCGGTAGTGCCAGTACCTGCAAAACAGGCATCTCCAAGCACAGGCCCTAACAATGCAGCGGTATCATCGCGCCCGGTAACCCTTGGCGTGCCTCAGAGCCGGCCTAAAAGGTGGGTAGTTGCTATTGATGCAGGGCATGGCGGTAAAGATCCGGGTGCTATTGGTAAGCGGGGTACGCATGAGAAAAAAATCACGCTAGCGGCGGCCAAACAGCTTGCCGCCCATCTAAATGCTACAGGCAAGATTAAGGCAAAGCTGGTGCGCTCAGGTGACCGTTATTTAAAATTGCGTCAGCGTATTCAGGTAGCACGCGATATGGGCGCAGATGCCTTTATCTCGTTACATGCAGACTCAGCGCAGCGCTCATCCGCACGCGGTATTTCAGTATTTTCGCTCTCAGATAAAGCCTCAGATAAAGAAGCTGCTTATCTGGCAGCGCGCGAGAATAAGGCAGACCTTATTGGTGGACCTGATCTAGGCGCAGAAGATCCGCTGGCTGCAAATGCCTTGCTGGGTATGTTTCAGCGTGAAACGATGAATGAATCTGCGCATCTTGCGCGTGCGATTTTGAACGAGATAAAGGGCTTTCCGGGCGGCGATAAGCGCGGACATCGGTTTGCTGGCTTTGCCGTGCTTAAATCACCAGATGTACCTTCTGTGCTGGTTGAAATGGGTTTTTTAAGCAATGTTGATGATGAAAAAAATCTGAACTCCAGCCGTTACCGAGATAAACTAACAAAGCAAATTGCCAAGGCATTAGTGGTTTGGTTAGAGAGGTCTGGGCGGTAATTGGCCATATGTCTGCCGTAATTGCTGGTTAAATGAGTGCCTATGGTTAAAATTCTTTTCAGACTATTTTTTGTAGCTTTATTCATGGGGCTGTTAGCCTTTACAGGCGTTTTGTGGGTATTTTGGAAGTGGGGTCAGGATTTGCCGCCCTATCACCAATTGTCGCGCTATGAGCCGCCTGTCGCAAGTCGTGTCCATGCCGGCGATGGGGCGTTGCTAGCGGAATTTGCTACCCAAAAACGTTTATTTGTTCCCGTAAAAGCGATGCCGCCCCAGTTAGTACANGCGTTTTTATCTGCAGAAGATAAAGCTTTTTTCCAGCATCCGGGCGTTGATCCGGTTGCGCTGGCCAGAGCGGTGGTCACCAATATTGCCGCGATGGGTACGGGCAAACGTCCTATTGGTGCGTCTACCATTACCCAACAGGTAGCGAAAAACTTTCTGCTAACGAATGAGCTATCTATTGACCGGAAAATTAAAGAAGCAATTTTGGCCATTCGTATGGAACGTGCCTTTTCTAAAGAACAGATATTGGCGCTTTATTTAAACGAGATTTATTTAGGTTATGGCAGTTATGGTGTCGCGGCGGCGGCTTTGAATTATTTTGATAAAGCGCTGGATAAGCTGGATTTGCATGAGGTGGCTTATCTAGCCGCGCTGCCCAAAGCACCATCCAACTATCATCCGCAGCGAAGAACAAAAGCGGCAATTGGGCGCCGGAATTGGGTGCTAAAGCAGATGCAGGAAAATGGCTATATCACAGCTTCCGCCGCAGCTGATGCTAAAGCGCGCCCACTAGGAATACGCCCACCTTCTGGATTTGATGAGACGAGCGCACCTTATTTTACCGAAGAGATACGCAGGCTGCTGATAGGTGAATTTGGCTCTGATACCTTATNTGAGGGCGGCCTTTCGGTGCGCTCAACCCTTGACTCCTCGCTTCAGCAAAAAGCGGAGCGTGCCTTGCGAGAGGGGCTGGAAGCGTTAGATAGGCGGCAAGGCTGGCGTGGACCATTAGCCCGTATTGACCAGAATGCAGATATTGACGCCCAGCTAGCAGAATATACCAAAAACCTACCAGATTTAAGATATGCTGCGCTAGTGACCGCAGTTGAAAAGACAAAGGCGCAAATATACGTGAATGGCCAGACGGCTACTATTCCTTTTGAGCTGGCAAAATGGGCCTATCCGCCCCGCGACCCAGACGGGGTTCGCCCGCAGCCTATAACCGCGCTAACACAAGCACTTTTTGTCGATGATATTGTTATTGTTCAGCCGCCAACTGAGGCAAAAGACCTGTTAAAAGAAGGCTATCAGCCCCAACCAAATGATTTTGCACTTGGCCAGCGCCCAGATGTGGAAGGCGCTATTGTGGTTCTTGACCCGCATACAGGCCGGATGCTGGCATTGGTGGGGGGGTATGATTACCGCACGTCTGAATTTAATCGAGCTACACAGGCGCGCCGGCAACCAGGCTCTGCTTTTAAGCCGTTTGTTTATCTGGCCGCACTGGATAAGGGCTACTCGCCTACTACCCAGATCCTAGATGCACCGCTTGCCCTTGACCAAGGTAAAGGTAAGCCGAAATGGAAACCTGCTAACTATACAAGGAAATTTTATGGGCCATCCATTATGCGGGTAGGGATTGAAAAATCGCGTAATTTGATGACGGCGCGATTGGCGATGGCTATCGGCATGCCTGCGGTTCAGGATTACGCTGCTAAATTTGGTATTGATGCTGATTTGCCACCTTACCTTTCTATGTCATTAGGGGCAGGTGAGACAACGTTGCTAAGGCTGACGGCTGCTTATGGCCAGCTTGTAAATGGTGGGCGTAAAATTGATGTCAGCCTGATCGACCGTATTCAAGACCGGTATGGCCGCACCATCTTACGCCATGATAAGCGCGATTGTACCGCTTGTGTGGCAGGGGAAGGCTGGCAGGCGCAACCTATTCCAGAACTAGCAGAAACGCGCTTGCAATTAACAGATCCCGCCTCTGCCTATCAAATGGTATCGATGCTAGAGGGGGTCATTAGCCGTGGCACAGGCAAGCGTATTGCAGATAGTGGGCTGGTGCTAGCTGGAAAGACGGGTACCACGAATGATAATACAAATGCATGGTTTATCGGTTTTTCGCCTGATTTGGTAGCTGGTGTATATGTTGGCTATGATGTGCCGCGCCCTCTGGGTAAGATAGANGGCGGGTCGACCGCAGCCCTGCCTATTTTCAAAGATTTTATGATGGATGCGCTGGCTAATGCGCCTACTATTCCCTTTCGTCGCCCAGGCGGTATTTCGCTGGTCCCTGTACATGCCGAAACAGGTGAGCGGGTGCGCCATGATGATAAAATGGCGGTCTTGGAAGTGTTTAAGCCTGGACAGCGCCCTAAGTCAGGCATCTTGATTGACCTGCCAGATGACGGTGCGGCTTCATCTGCTTCTGCGGTTGACGCACCGGCTTTGTATTGATAACTCCTTATCCTTGCATAGTCTATCAAAGGCAGATATGCGCACCCTCATTGATGTTGTTTAGCCAAGGTTTTTCAGATGCAAACCGAATCGCAGTCCGATATTGACACCATTCAATCTGCCATAGAATTGCTGCGCAGGCATATTAACTGGGAAGAGGCGTTAACGCGCCAAAGCGCGCTAGAAGGACAGATTGCCCAAACAGATTTCTGGGACGATCAGGCGCAAGCACAAAAAATTATGCGTGAGAAAAACCATCTGGATCAGCAGATTGATGCAATTAGGGTGCTAGAAACAGGGCTTTCAGAACATATTGAGTTAATGGAGCTTGCCGAAGAAGAGGGCGATGCTGAAATGGTTGCAGAAGCGGTGGCGGCTTTGCAAAATCTTGCGCAAATAGCGAGTAAGAAACAGTTAGAATCTCTGCTCTCTGGAGAGGCAGATGGCAATAATTGTTTTATCGAAATCCATCCCGGGGCTGGTGGTACCGAGGCTCAGGATTGGGCGGCGATGTTACTGCGTATGTATTCCAGATGGGCAGAAGCGCGCGGCTTCAAGCTGGAGACTATCGAGGAAAGTGATGGTGAGGAAGCCGGTATTAAGTCAGCCACCTTGCGGGTGGTAGGGGTTAACGCCTATGGCTGGATGAAAACAGAATCTGGTGTGCATCGTTTGGTGCGGATATCGCCTTATGATAGCTCGGCGCGGCGGCATACCAGCTTTGCGTCTGTTTGGATTTATCCAGAGGTGGATGAAAATATTGATATCACCATTGAAGAAAAAGATTTGCGCGTTGATACCTACCGCGCATCAGGGGCAGGTGGGCAACATGTAAACACCACTGACTCAGCTATCCGTATCACCCATGTTCCTACAAATATTGTTGTGCAGTGCCAGTCAGACAGAAGCCAGCATCGCAACCGGGCCACGGCTATGAATATGCTGAAAGCACGCCTATATGAGCTGGAATTGCAAAAGCGTGAGGAAGCGGCAACCGAAGGGAATGCAAGCAAATCTGAAATTGGCTGGGGATCGCAAATCCGCTCTTATGTCTTGCATCCCTATCAGATGGTCAAGGATTTACGCACCAATGTAGAAACAGGTAATTCGCAAGCGGTGCTAGATGGCGAGTTAGATGCGTTTGTTGAAGCTAGCCTTGCAGCGCGGGTAGGCTCTACACGTAGTTAGTTCTGGCAGCTGGTTTTGGCAGCTGGTTTTGGCAGTAAGTTTTTGGTAGTTAGGTTAGACAGGCCTAGTTAGGGATGCTGATTTGCTGCATCTTTTCTTGCTTGCTCGGCGGCCAAGGGTCCGTAAAAGGCAGAAGAAAATTTAGCGGCGGTACGCGCAGGCACATTGAAAGGCGGTTTTAAAGCGCCATTAAAATAGTGCCGCACAAGGCTCTGCCAGCTGGAAATGGGGTCGCGCCGCTCGCATCCGCAAACATAATCAAACCATCTCTTGCCCGTGCCCACATGACCAACCTCATCATGCATAATAACTTCTAGAATTTCAGCAGAAGCATGATCTTCAACTTCACGCATCTTGGTGATAAGTTGGGGTGTGACATCTAGGCCGCGTGCCTCCAGCACAAGCGGGGCAATCGCCAGCCTGCCAGCGAGGTCAGATGCGGTTTTAACAGCTGCTTCCCATAGCCCGTCATGGGCAGGTAGCGCGCCATATTCGCTGCCAAGGTCGTTCAGGCGGTGATGCAGCAATGTGAAATGCCGTCCTTCATCACTGGCAACAGACATCCAGTCCCGAACAAAGTCGAAGGGCAAGCGATAATCAGCATAACGCACAGCTATATCAAGGGATAAATCAATGGCGTTTAGCTCTATATGCGCGATAGCATGAAGCAAGGCGATGCGCCCTGTGCTTGCTTTGGTAATGCGCCGTCTTGGAACAAAACGTGGGGCCAGTAATTCAGGCTTGTCTGGCCTGCCGGGGCGCAAGCCAATATCAATTGGCGCGGCATAGCTATAAGCTTGGTTGCAAAGATCTGTATATATTTTCTGGGCAAGCCGGGCTTTTTCCAACGGGTCTGGGCAGTTATAGGCTTCCAGAATAGCTGGGCTAATATCGCGCATCATTTTGCCTTTTGCTAGCCGCCAGCCTGCACATGCTCCAGCACTTCTTCTGCGTGGCCGGGAACTTTGACCTTTGGCCAGATGCGTCCCACCCGCCCATCAGCATTTATAATGAAGGTAGCGCGCTGGATGCCCATATATTTGCGTCCATACATCGATTTTTCAACCCAAACACCAAAGGCTTCACAAACCTCGCCTTCTGTATCTGCCCCTAACAGACAGGTCAGCTCATGCTTTTCCCTGAACTTAGCTTGTTTTTCAGCCTTATCTTTGGAAATGCCGATAACAATGGTATTAGCGGCTTCAAATTCCGCTTGTAGACCAGAAAAAGCGACGGCCTCTTTGGTGCAGCCAGATGTATCTGCCTTCGGGAAAAAGAAGATAATCACATTTTTGCCAATATGTTCAGACAAGGTAAACTGACCATCGTCAGTCATGAGGGATATTGAAGGCGCTAATTGTCCGGTTTCAACCATAAAACTGTCTCCAAAAAGGCATGTTATCGTTAGTTGTTATGCGACATTATATAGTATGGAATTAAAAAAAGACATATAGTTCAGAACAGATTATCAAGAAGTATGTGTTTGCTCCTGATCTTGCATAGTTGCTAGCAGCAATAAGGGGGCAAAAAAATGCGGATAAAAAAAGTTAAAAGAGATAGGCATCACAAAATATGATAATGCGACGAGTGGTTAAATTTTTTGCCCTCACATTTTTAGTGATTATTGGCTTATCTGGCATAGCGGCAGGGGGAATGGCAGCGTGGCTGCATAATAAGGGCGGCTTGAACAGCGCTGTAAATAGCTATCTGCAGGAACGCTTTCGGGATGTAAATATTGGCTTTAATGAAATTGACTGGACGCTTGATACTGCCCAGCGCGCGCTTGTTATCACTGGCAAGACCGTAAAGCTTGAGGCAAATGAGCAAGCGATAGAAGTGCCGGCGATTGACCTTATATTCACCCCTATCTCCCTTATCAAACAGATGCCTAGCGCTGTCATTATCGACACAGACAGCCTATCGGTCACGCATACCGCTGCTGGTTGGCAATTTGGCCAATCCTCCGCTTTTGAAGGTATCGGTGATAATTTTCTATCACAAATGGGTAAATTTTGGCCAGACGGTCTTTTGCAGCTTCGCATTCGCGTAAAAGAGTTATCCATAGTTGGGGATAATGAAGACGGGCAGCCGGTGCGGTTTCAGAATGTTCGCCTGACCGCCGCCCCCGAAGGCGGCGTGTTTGCCAATGGAAATGTCAGCCTTTCTATTGGGCTAACCCAAAGCGTTGATGCAGGCGAGATAGTGCCGCAGTTAAAATTTACGGCAACCGCCAATTTATTTTCTGGTTTGATAGATTTTGACCTTGATATGCAGGTTTTCAAAATGGCGGCTCTTGCACGCCACCTTGCCCCTTATACAGNCCAGTTACCCATAGATATCGGTATGCTTACGGCGTCGCTTTCCGGCGCGTATGATAGCGCAGGCTTGCAGATTTTAAGTGGGTCAATCGGTGCTAATGATGGCAAGTTAGGCTTTGCATTATTCTCTGAATTAGGTGACCGCTATAATGCGCTTAGTACCGATTTTGACTATAGTGCAGCTGATAATATCTTGAACATATCCAATGCTAGCCTGCAAATGGCAGATGGAAAATCCTTTGCGCTATCTGCTAGGATAAGCGGCGTGCGCGGTTCGCGAACGATGCTTTCTGGTCAACTGGTTGGTGATGATATCGCGGTTCGGGATGTTTTAAAAAAATGGCCGAAAACACACGCAGCTGAAGTTCGCCGCTTTGTTTCTGAAAATAGCTCAGGGGGGCGGTTGCGCACGATTGCAGTGCAGCTTGCTGGCGGTCTGGATTGGCAGAAGCAGCAACTAGATATTGCATCTCTTGGGATCTCAGGTGAGGTTTCTAACCTGCGCCTGTCCTATAAAGATGCGCAATATCAATCTATTGTTGGCACGCTTGGCGGGCAGTTTGAGATGGAAATGGGCGCTGGTGGGCAGATCAGTATCGCCAAAGGCTCGCTATCTTTGCGAGATGGATTTGCACGGGTTTCCGGTTTTACGCCAACGGTAAAAATACCGCGCCTTGATGCGGTTTGGCGGCATCAGCCAGAAGAAACCATCTTGCAAAATTTATTTGTTGATTTCGACCAATATGGCGAGGCTTTGGTTAGCGGCAAGCGCTATTTAGCTGATGGGATATTTGAAACAGAAATTAATTTAAGCTTACCGGAAATAGATTTTGAGCTCGCACGGCATCTTTGGCCAGCTAAATTTGCAAAGTTAACAACCTCTTGGATGTCACGTCACTTAGGTGGGGGGCGGATAACTGATGGCCAGCTTACCTTCGCGCTGTCAGAGCAACCAGACAAAATACGCACCACGAAGCTAGAGGGTAGATTGCCATTTAGTCAGCTCAGCTATCAGTTACATAAAGGCATGATGCCGGTTGCAGAATTGCGTGGACAAATCAATTTCGCAGATAACATGCTATCTGGCAATTTTGAGGCAGGTAAAGCAAATAGCATTATGGTGGAACAAGCGCAGCTTAGCTATGGCCCGCTACTAAACCATACAGGAACAAGAGAGATAGAGTTTAAAACGCTTGCCTCTGGCGAGGTCACAGATGTCCTAGAAATCCTCGACCATCCTAAAATCAATCAGATCGACAAGCTTGGCTTGCGCCCGCTCACCATTGAAGGGCAAAGCCGCTTTACCCTAACAATTGCAGGAGAAGTGCCGCTTGGTGGACGTTTTAAAATAGCTGATATTAGCGTGGATGGTACGCTATCAGATGCTGATATAGATGGTCTGCCACTTGGCCAGCATTTAGAAGATAGCGTGCTGGTCATATCAGCCGGAAAAGGAGAGACACAGATATCAGGCTCTGGCCGTNTGTCTGGAATTGACAGCGATTTCAACTATCGCCGGTTGCCAGATAACAAAACAGAACTGCAATTAAAGCTGGCTAATTCAGAAGAGCTTCCAAAATTCATATCTGCGCGGATAGGCTGGCCACTTACGGGCGGTGCGGCAGCGCGCCTGAATATTTCCGGTGTTGCAGGTAGCAAGGATGTAAAGGTCAATATTCGCTCTGATGTAACTGATTTAGGCGTCCAGCATAACAGCTTTGAATGGGCAAAATTGCAAGGGGAGAGCGGATTTATCAATGCCCAGCTTGTTTTTGAAGATGGCAAGCTAACCACAATTGAAGCGATTGATATCGAAACTGGCAGTTTACGCGCTAAAGGCCGAATGACCATGGATGAGAAAGGCGTGCCCAGCTTTGGATTGCTAGAAGATTTAGTGTTTCCGGGCACAGAGCTTAAATCTGTTTTATTTGAGCGAAGCGGGGATGCTAGCCTGTCCTTTACCGCTGAGGGCAAGACGCTAAATCTGCAGCCCCTGCGCCGCGACAATCAGATTAAAGAAGGGCTAGATATCCGCTTTGATATTACCGCAGACAGAATTGTTATTGGGCCGAAGCTGAGCTTTTCTGGCGCGCTAACAGGGCAAACACGCCCCGATGGTAATGGGGAGGCTAGCTTGCAAGGGGCGGTGTATGTAAACGCCAAAACGCTGGTGAGTGAAGCAAGCTTGCAAACAAGCTTTGGTCCGAGCGGCGAATATTTAAAAGGCGTTGGCCTAATCGGTGGCGGCGAGGCAGAGCTTTCTTACAAGCCAAGCAAGGAAGCAGGCGCAAAACTGATAATCCGTTCTGAGAAAGCAGGGCGGGTGCTGGCGGGACTTGGCGTCACAGATGCGATACGACGCGGGAAATTACAGATGCAGACCGAATTTTCTGATACAAATTTTGAGCGTTATTCGACCGTATTTGAGGTAGATGATTTTGTTGTTATCGAAGCGCCTGCTGCGGTGCGAATGTTCTCTGTTCTCTCTCTTGCTGGGCTTTATGGTCTTGTTGAGGGTGAGGGGACGGCCTTTGCCAGAGGCGAGGCCATTATTCATTCTGAGGGTGAGATACATGAGCTGGAGAGGGTACAGGCTGGCGGGGCTGCCCTTGGTATCTCGCTTCTAGGGCAGGTCAATAAAGCCGAGCGGACGCTGGATATAAGTGGCAATTTGGTGCCTGCTAATCTGGTATCCAACATTATTGGCAGCGTGCCTTTAGTGGCGGAGATTTTAACCGGGGTGGATAGAACCGGGCTATTTGCTACGCAATTCTCCATGCAGGGCAGTATTGATGAGCCGGATGTTAATGTAAATGCGCTGGCGTTAGCCCCTGGCCTGCTGCGCGATATTTTTAGCCCCAATTGGCTGGGCGCAGAGCGCAAGCGCATTTTTGGCGGCAACACCCAGAATTAACGATAAGTGCGGTGTGTCTTTTTACGTGAGCTGCAAAATTGCACGACGCTTTTTACCTGCCGCAATTTGGGCGCGTCCATCGGCATCAAAATCCGTTGCAGATAGCATCCTGTCCTCATCGCTGAGCGCGACATTGTTTAGCCGTGCGCCGCCACCGCGTATAAGCCTGCGCACCTCTCCTTTGGAGGTGGTAAGGCCAGACTGCAAAAAGGCATCAATAACGCTAAGGCTAGGCATATCTGCGTGGGTAATTTTTAATGTTGGCAACCCGTCTGCGATGATGCCATCAGCAAAACTCTGCTGGGCGGTTTGCTCAGCCTGCTTAGCGGCCTCCGGGCCATGGCATAAGCTGGTTACTTCGTTTGCTAGAACAATTTTAGCCTGATTGATTTCAGCGCCATCCAGAGCTTCAAGCTTGGCTATTTCAGCCTCTGGTAATTCGGTAAAAAGGCGCAGAAAGCGGCCTACATCTTGATCCTCGGTATTGCGCCAGAACTGCCAGAAGTCAAAAATTTGCAAGCGGTCTTCATTTAGCCACACAGCCCCTGCGGCGCTCTTGCCCATTTTCGCCCCTGAAGCGGTGGTGATAAGCGGGCTAGTTAGGCCAAAAATTTCTTGGCTGTCTACGCGGCGTGTTAAATCTACACCGCTAACAATATTACCCCACTGGTCAGACCCGCCCATTTGCAGACTACAACCATAGCGGCGGCGTAATTCCAGAAAATCATAGGCCTGCAAAATAGCGTAATTAAACTCAAGGAAGGATAGGTTTTGTTCCCTATCTAGGCGAAGTTTTACGGATTCCATGCCCATCATGCGGTTGATAGAAAAATGCGAGCCAAAATCGCGCAAGAAACGGATATAGGCCAGTTGGTCCAACCATTCAGCATTATCCACCATCAGGGCGTCTGTTGGCCCATCGCCGAAGGTAAGATATTTTTCGAATATTTTTTTTATGCCTTGCTTATTTTGCTCAATATCCTGATCAGACAGCAATGGGCGCGCTTCATCCTTGCCAGAAGGGTCACCAATTTTTGTTGTGCCGCCGCCCATCAGAACAATCGGCTTATGCCCTGTGCGTTGCAACAACCGCAGCATCATAATTTGGATAAGCGAGCCAACATGTAGGCTGTTAGCCGTGCAATCAAAGCCGATATAGGCTGATATAGGCTGTTGTTCTGCTAGCGCATCTAACCCCTCAAGATTGGTAGCCTGATGCATATAGCCTCTGCTGATCAGGGTCTTTAAAAATTCTGATTTAGGCGGGGTTACACTATTTTCCATTATATTTGGGTATCCGTTATTTCGGGTTTTGCAAATCACTCGGCATATCGCGGCCATCATCGGTGCGATCCAAATAGCGCGTGACAGCAACCATTGCTTCATCCAGATGCGTGCTAAAGAAATGGTTTGCGCCATCTATCATATCTACATCGATGATCACGCCTTTCTGTTTTGAGATTTTTTCTACAAGTGCTTGCACCCGCTGGGCTGGTACTTGTTCATTCTCGCTACCCTGAACGATAAGTCCGCTAGCCGGGCAGGGGGCAAGAAAGGTGAAATCATGGGTAGAAGCTGGCGGTGATAAAGAAATAAAACCAGTAATTTCAGGGCGGCGCATCATTAATTGCATGCCAATCCATGAGCCAAAAGAAAATCCAGCTATCCAGCAAACATTGGAGGATGGAAACTGTGCTTGCAGCCAATCCATCGCTGTTGCAGCATCCGCTAACTCGCCATCACCTTGTTCAAATGTGCCTTGTGAGCGGCCAACCCCTCTGAAGTTAAACCGCATGACGGCATAACCTCGAGCCTGAAATAGCTTATAGGTTGCAAAGGTGACGCGATTATTCATCGTGCCGTTTTTATGCGGTTCGGGATGCAGTACCAATGCGGTTGGGGCATCACTTGTTGCGCCAGGCATATATCGGCATTCTAGACGCCCTGCAGGGCCGTTGATAATCACTTCAGGCATTTTGACAGCTATCTCCCTTGTGGAATCGTAAATACGGCTTATATCTTAAACATCAACCTATTCCAAGCCCGTTATGTATGTGCTAGGCCAATGAGCTATTGAAGAGGCGCCTGATTTTTTGGTATCATGTGTCGGTGTACAAGAAAAGGAAACGCCATGCTTGATAAGCTTAAAGCTGATCTTGACGCTATCATAGAACGTGATCCAGCGGCTGGCCACCGACTAGCTGCGGTATTTTTATATCCAAGTTTCCATGTCATGCTAGCTCACCGCATCGCCCATCCTTTATGGCGTGCCGGCCTGCGCTTTGTGCCGCGCTTTATTATGCAGTTTGCCAGATGGTTCACCGGTATTGAAATTCACCCCGCTGCCCAAATTGGCGCCGGCTTCTTTGCGGATCACGGTATGGGGGTTGTTATTGGTGAGACGAGTATACTTGGCAGGAACGTTACGCTATATCATGATGTGACCCTTGGCGGGGTGATGCCAGCGGTGGATTCGCATGCACAAAAAACCATCAAACGACACCCAACTATCAAAGATGACGTTATTATTGGTGCAGGGGCGCAGATATTAGGTCCTGTAACCGTGGGTAAATGCGCGCGTATCGGCGGTAATTCAGTTGTGACCAGAGATGTAGGCGAAGGCCAGACAGTCGTCGGTATTCCGGCAAAAGCGATTAAACAAGGTAGCCGCGAGAGCCAGTTTGAAGCTTACGGCGTTAATGACCTGCCAGCTGATGATGCGCAGAGCCGGACGATTGCCGCCCTGTTTGCTGAGCTGGAGACCTTGCGGACAAGGCTGAACGCGGTTGCCAGCCAAGATGAAGCGGTACACAACCCAACTACTGGAGATGAGACCGCAGGCAGTGATATTCAAAACCGCACATCAAAATAAACAAATCTGTTACTGTTTAGGGTGAAGGTTAGTGGCATGACGCCTGTCTATCTTGATTATAATGCGACGGCACCATTGTTGCCGGAAGCTGCAAAGGCGATGGTAGCCCTTGCAAATTTGCCTGCTAACCCGTCCTCTATTCATCAATTTGGCCGGGCGGCGCGAACGCAGATGGACGCAGCCAGACACCAGCTAGCGGATGCGCTGGCGGTATCCGTACATGACATTATCTTTACCAGCGGCGGCACAGAGGCAAATAACCTGGTGCTAGGCAATTATCGTCATATCATAACCAGTGCAGTGGAACATGATGCGGTATTGGCAGCGTGCCCTGATGCGCAGATCATAGACGTTGATGAAAATGGCCTTATTCGCCTTGACCAGTTACAAGCGATGCTAGAGGCACTGCCAGATACAGATAAGGCGCAAACACTGGTTTCGGTGATGGCCGCTAATAATGAGACAGGTGTTGTTCAGCCTATTGAAGCGGTTGCTGATATGTGCTGTGCCTATAATGTCGCCTGTCATTCAGACATGATTCAATTTCTGGGCAAAGCGCCTATCAATCTCCCTGAGATGAACCTTAATTTTGCCAGCTTTTCAGCGCATAAGCTAGGCGGGCCGTCTGGGGTAGGTGCGCTTTACTGCCGCGCTGGCCAACAGCTGGTCAGCTTGCTTCGTGGCGGTGGTCAGGAACAGGGAAGGCGCGCTGGTACTGAAAATTTACCCGGTATTATTGGCTTTGGGGCAGCGGTTGCCGCCCACGATATAGCGAATATCAATATTCAGGCAAGCTGGCGTGATGCGATGGAAGCTACTATTCAAAGAGCCTATCCAGAAATTGAGGTGATGGGGGCAGCTGCCCCGCGCCTTGCCAACACATCTGCACTTTACCTGCCGCAGCTTTCTGCGCAAAAGGCGGTAATGTTAATGGATTTGGCTGGTTTTGCGGTCAGTGCAGGCGCAGCTTGCTCATCTGGCAAGGTAGGGGATAGCCATGTTATCACGGCGATGGCACGCGGCGATGCGGCCGCTAATGTTATACGAATATCGGGGGGCTGGCAAAGTACAGAGGCCGAATGGACAGGGGTTGCGAAGGCTATAATAGAGATATATAAAACCCAACATTGACCCAATAGTTCAAAGACATAAACAGCCCTTAAAAAACAGGGCAATTACGATATAGAAGAGAGCCAAATGCCCACAATTAATTTCCTTAAGCCAGATGGCAGTAAGCATGCAATTACCGTTGATGAAGGTACCACACTGATGGAAGCCGGGCGTGATAATAATATGGGGCTAGAAGGCACTTGTGGGGGTAGCCTGTCTTGTGCGACCTGTCATGTTATTTTCAGCGATGCAGATTATGCACGTGTTGGCGCGCCATCTGATGATGAAATGGATATGCTGGACCTAGCCTTTGGGGTTACAAAAACTTCTCGCCTCGGCTGTCAGATACGCATGAGTGATGCATTAGATGGCCTGACCGTACAGGTTCCAGAGGACATGTAAGCTAGCCAATCTTTGATATAGACGCGAAATAGCAACAAAAAGAGCGATGCCACTATGGCAGAAGACATCACAAAGCTGAATAGTTTGGGCATAGCTAAGCCGCCGGCGCAAACACGCGTGGTGGTGGCAATGTCTGGCGGCGTGGATAGCTCTGTTACCGCAGCGATGCTGGTCGAACAAGGGTATGAAGTTATCGGCATCACCATGCAATTATATGACCATGGTGCGGCGATAGCGGCCAAGGGGGCGTGTTGTGCGGGCGCTGATATTCANGATGCGCGTCAGGTTGCAGGACGGCTAGATATTCCCCATTACGTGCTGGATTATGAAAGCCTGTTTAAACAACAGGTGATGGATGATTTTGCGGATAGCTATTTATCTGGGCATACGCCCATCCCGTGCGTGCGGTGCAACCAAACGGTGAAGTTCAAGGATTTGTTGGGCATGGCGCGCGATCTGGGCGCTGATTGTCTGGCAACGGGCCATTATGTGCGCCGCGATATACTTGATGGGCAGCCAATTTTGCGGCGCGGAATTGATAGGGATAAGGACCAGTCTTACTTTTTATTTGCTACCACGCCGGACCAGTTGGATTTTGTGCGCTTTCCGCTAGGCAGCCTGACCAAGGACGCCACTCGTGCGCTGGCCCGAAAATATGAACTTTCTGTCAGTGATAAGCCAGATAGCCAAGATATTTGTTTTGTGCCGAACGGCAGGTATGGCGATGTAGTGCGCAAATTGCGCCCCGGCGCGATTGAACCTGGACTGATTAAACACATAGATGGCTCAACACTTGGCACGCATAAAGGCGTGATAGACTACACGATAGGCCAGCGGCGCGGTTTGGGTATAGGGGGGCGCAAATCAGAAGCTGGTGCTGAAAATGGGGATAATGCCCCGCTCTATGTGGTGGCAATAAACGCTAGTGCGCATGAGGTGATAGTCGGCCCACAAACAGCGCTAGCCTGTCATGAAGTGTATTTAAGCGATATGAACTGGGTGCGCCGCAGTGATGGGCAGGCCCCAGCAAATGCGCTGGAAGGGCGCGAGGTGTTGGTGAAGCTGCGCAATACCGCCCCGGCTACAAAGGCGCGGCTTACGCTTAACGCTGGCGAGGCTGACAAGATTTGCCTGCAGCTAGAGGCGCCAGAGTTTGGGATTGCCACCGGTCAGGCGGGCGTGATT
>JGI26086J50260_1000452_pt1 | contig 26335 bp, 30 predicted proteins | sample SaaInl3SG_22_DNA_FD_50260 | JGI IMG/M metagenome (IMG submission 50260)
TCATATTGTTTTAATCTATCTGCAACTTTTTGAAGTCGAGGTAATTGTTCTGAAATTGTATTTGGAAGTTCAACCCAACCTAAAAAATCAGAACCTTTTCCTGTTTTTTCATGAATCATTTGGTGAATTTCATTGACTTTTGGTTGATAATCTTTTATGTCTCCTTTTAAAAATGGGGTGACATAGTTTGTATTAATGTGAATCATGTGACGCTCCTTTGATGTGTTTTTTAGCTTTTTCTATGAAATGAGGTAATACACGTTCAAGTGTTAAAAATCCAGTTGTGATTTTTATATGTCTTAATACCGATTGAGGAATGTAATAGATTTTTTTTAAACTTAATTTTAATTTATCCGTTTCAGACTCTAAAACAAAACAATCAATTTCATCTCCAATTTGTAATATTGAATCTATCTTTGCGACATAAAAATCAGAGAGTTCAGAGATGTGAATTAATCCTTTAATATCACCACATTCTACGAACGCTCCATAAGACTGAATCCCTGTCACTTTACACCTTATTGTTTGTCCTGTTTCCATAGAAAACCTCACTTTATTATATCATAAAAAAAGGATACCAAGTGGTATCCTTTAGTGTGTTATTCAGTAACTAAGTAGATTCCTAATGACCCTAATCCAACGTGTGCTGAGACAACCGGACTTACAGTGCCTACGATTTGAATTTTCACTTCATTTCCTAGTTCTGACAATTTCTCTTTTAATGATTGTGCGCGCTCGATGTCATTAACATAATTGATATATACTGTTAATTTCCTTTTAGTTGCTTCGATGAGTCCTTTTGATTGTGCAAATATATAATCTTTCACACCAATGAAACTTCTTACTGTTTGATCGAGTTCTAATTTTCCATCTTTAAATTTTAATACTGGTTTTTTCTTTAACAAGTTACCAATAAAGGCTTTAGTTTTTGTAATTCTACCGCCTTTGATTAAATATTTTAAATCATCGACAGTAATAAAGAAAAATCCTCTTGTTTTAATGTCTTCACATAAAGCGACTAATTCCGACATTGCAACTTCTTTTTTAAGTTTCGCTAACACAGATTCAACGAAATATAGTCCACCTGCACCAGTTGATTCTGTATCTACAATGGTGACGCGTTCTGGTTGCTCTAGTGTTTCTCTCGCTAGCGTTGCTGAGTTAAATGTACCACTTAAATTTTTTGCAAGTGTTAAAACAAGTAATTCATCATATGTTTTAAGTTTTTCTTCATATGCTTTTACATAACTTTCTGGTGTGGGTTGACTTGTTTTAAAATCTTTATCTTCTAAAAATGCTTGTTCTAGTTGTTTGATTGTGATTGTTCCGTCTAAGTGTGGTTGTCCATCGACAAATACGGTTAGGGGAATAATAGAAATGTCATGCTTTTTTGCAAGTTCTTCACTGATGGTAAATGTTGAATCAACGATAAGTCCAATTTTTGCCATGTAATTCTCCTTTAAATAATTTATTACATTATATCAAAAAAAAAAGATCATGTATATAATATGACCTTATTCTTCTACCATGACAACACCAATGATTCCTGGTACATTTTCTAATAGCATCGTTTCAATTCCTTGTTTAAGTGTGATGTCAATCGCCATACAACCGTCACAAGCACCGAGCATTTTCACATAAACAATGCCATCTTCAATCGAAATAATTTCGATATCCCCACCATCTCTTTGAAGATATGGTCTTACTTTCGTAATTAAGGTATTCACTTGAGTTACCATTGTTTGTTGATCCATTGTTTACTCCTCGTTTTCATTATAAGGNGTATCATCTTCTTTTTCAAGTAATGTTTCTTCAATGACTTCTGCCCCTCGTTTTAAAATGAAATACGCTGTATTCATATTACAACTTTCATTTAAATAATCTGGNATCTTTTTATAACTGTGTGGATTCGTTTCATCTTCTGAAAATCCTCTTAATCTTAAAATACTTGCAGATATATCCCCTACAATGTATTGATACTTATCAAATAAATCATCNATNTANTTTTCATTAAATTTNACGATATCNAACGCATCTTTATAGTTTTTTATGAGTGTAAATTCGCCATGTTCTGTTTCAACAATCATGATGTTCTCCTTTTAATACGATCACTGTTTGAATTTGTTGATCGTGTTTTTCTACTGGTAATTCACTTAGGACTTGAAAGTCAAAAACAACTGTTATTGTTTTGATGTGTGGGTTTGTGTTTATAAATTGATCAAAAAATCCTTTGCCATAACCGATTCGATGGCCTTCTTTGTTTACAGCAAGCGCTGGAACAATAATAAGCTCAAGATCATCATCGACGATGTGATGGTCTTGAGGTTCTAAAATTTCAAGTATGCTTTTTGTTAACCTATCACCTTTTTTAAAAACGCGATAGTGCATTTGATTGTCTTTTACGACCGGTAATGAAAATGTTTTTTGATCATCGATAAGGTTTAGTAGGTTGATTTCATTTTTTATTGGGTGATATACGCCGATAACCTTTGCGTTTTGATAATATGGATGTGCTTGAATGTGTTTTACAGCTTCTAAAGATAACTTGAGATGTTGATCACTATTGATTTCAAATCTTTTTTGAAGCATGTAAGCTCTTATTTCAGATTTCGTCATATAGTCTTATTGTTGATTTTTTCTGCATCCCTACACGCAACGTCATCAGTTGTTNTTCCATCTGTTTTAATGCTTCATTAATGTGTTTTANNTGTGTGCTTTCCATCATGACTGCATTGACTTGGAGTTGATCTCTAATCGTCCCATATTGCATGGCAACATCCATGAAATGTGTGCCTGATTGAAGTCCTTTTTCAAGGTTTTCAACACGTCTAGGGTCGGTAATTAAAACAATGAATCGACTTCCACTCATTCTGTAAATATCGCCAGATTCTGAAATAAATGTCTTTCTCATTTGTTTGATATATTCGCTTAAAAACATATTTCCTACATCTCGTCCATACTTTAAATTTAAGTCGTTTAAGTTGTGCATCGAGATGTATAGAATATCAAAAAATTGCTGATTGTTTTTCTTTTTTTGAAGATCGACTTCTATATCATGATATGTTTTTAGTGCGTCTAATACATCAATGTTAGATGCAATGAAATGTTTTGTTTGAACTTCTTTTATGGTTCCCATAATCATTTTTTCTTCGTTGTTGTCGAATAAATACTTCCCTTTTTCAACGACCCATACAGTCTGATTTTCTTTAAGAATTCGGTATTTAAACTCATATGTTGGTGCTTCATAACTTAATCTGTTTATGATTTGATCTCTTTTTTCTTGGTCTTCTTTTACAAGTCTGTGTAAAAATGTTTCATACGGTGATGTTTCACTTCCTAATTGAAACAACTGACTTGCTGGTTCATTCATCCAAATTTCTTGTGTATTCAAATCTATTGAGAATAATCCTTCTTTTGTTAATTCTAGTACAGCAACAAATTTATGACGGATGCTTTCTAGTTCAAGATTACTTTGTTCTAATTCTTTTTCAACAGCAATCATTTCTATATTCGTTTTCTTTTCTCCTACTGCAACGAGTCCTCTAAATTTAGAAAAAACGAAGACTGGTTGTAGAATGAAGCGAATGAGGGTGCGCTCACCGAGTGCGTTCAAAAAAATCATTTCTAACACATCGGTTTGGCTAGGTTTTACTGTCTTTTTGTATGTTAATAAGAAATTTTGTAAGTCTTTAGGTGTTGCATCTTCGTTGTTGAGTTGTTGGAGTCGTATCGTTTTAGATAAGATTTGACTCAATTTTTTTCCGAGAGCATCTTCTTTTTCTAGACCTAATTCTAATAAAAAACCGATTGATATGTCTTTTAATCTCTCTTTATGGTCAATAATAAAATACATATTAAATTTAGAGTTTTTCATTGCTTTAATAAAAAGCGCATAATGATTCGACTTGAGCGTTGATGACTTAAATAAACCTAAAATAAGAANNACNAGTATAAAAAATACAAGNATTGTGTACGCAAGATATAGTTGTTGATTAAGCATTGANAATGATGCGAGTTCAATGGTTTCATTGAATGTTAAAAATGTTAACATCGCATTTCCAAATACAAATACAAATACAAAAATAAGTCTCAACACAAAAACTTTTTCCTGTTGAAGACTTTGAAGAATGATCATCACAAGCATGAGTATTGAAAATATCAATAAGAAAACGGGATGAATCATACTAACCTCTGTTAACAATGACTATTGTTGCGAATGCAAATAGCAATGACAAAATAATATTTAACCATGGGTATTTTTTAAACATATTAAATAAGATTCCCGAAACTTGGTTGCCAGCTAATACCCGAAACGGTAAAAATAAGATCGTAACTAACGTTTTCATGCGTCCCTCACTTCATAAATGTATTCAAGTAGTCCATGAGTTTTTCTTTCTCACTTAGACGTACTAAAATACCTTCAATTGCTATAGAAATGTTTCCACTTTCTTCTGATACAACGATGGTTAAACTGTCTGTCACTTCACTAATCCCTAATCCCGCACGATGTCTAGAACCCATTGTCGATTCAACTTTTTCATTTTCAGACAAAACATAATATGCACCAGCACACACAATTTCATCGCCACGAATGATCACTGCACCGTCATGAAGGGGTGTGAGTGGTGTAAATATGTTGATGAGTATTTCTTTACTTACTTTACTATGAAGTAAGACAGCACGTTCACTGTATTGATCAAGTGTGTTATGTTTTTCAATCGTAATGAGTGCACCTGTTTTTTGATTAGATAGATGGGCAACTGCGTCATAAATTTGTAGTTTTGTTTGGTCACTACCCATTTCAAAATTATCTTTTTTCGTTTGTTTTTTCCAAGCTAAGTCAATTGCAAGACGCATATCAGGCACAATTACAATGACATAAACAAGTGGAATCCAGTTTAATACATAGTCAAAAAATATAACTAATATTGGGAGGTCTAACATATACACGAAAACTGATATGAGGTAAATAAATGCAAAAACAGTCGTAATTGCAATCAGTCTTTTAGATGATGTGACAAATCTAAAAACAAAAAGTGCAAAAATAAAAAGAAGATAAAATTCAATGATAAGTTTAAACGTAATATCTGGCATACGATACTCCTTTAAATAACACCTTTATTATAGCATAATTATGTGTTTTTAATAGGCTTCAATTCTTTACTTGCTAAATCCACATCGTTTGCTTTATAATCATCTTATGATTCTAACAAAACAAAAACAAGATCAAGCGATTTTGGTCGCATTCTCAACCCAACTTGATACAAAAGATTTACTTATTTCTCTGGATGAACTCGAACGACTTGCACAAACGGTATCTATAAAGACCGTTCACAAAATCACACAGCATGGGAAAGTTGCCTCGGCAAGAACACTCATCGGTGACGGGAAAGTTCAAGACATCAAAAGGCTTNTTGAAAAGGATGACATTGATGTTNTCATTTTTGATGATGAATTNTCCCCTGCTCAACTTCGCAATCTTGAGTCTGATTTAGATGTTCAAGTATTTGATCGAAGTTTTTTAATTTTATCAATTTTTGCTGAACGCGCACACTCTAAAGAAGCTGTACTAGAAGTGGCTTTAGCTCAAAAAAAATATATGATTTCAAGACTTATCGGAATGCGTGCGTCACTTTCAAGACAAGGAGGTGGCTCATACAATGCAAAAGGACCTGGTGAAACAAAACTAGAACTTGATCGACGAAAAGTACTTGAAGATATTTCTATCATCAAAGCACAATTAAAAAAAATAAAAGTTGAAAAAGAAACAACGCGTAAACAACGAAAATATACCCAAACGAAAACAGTTGCTTTAGTTGGATATACGAATGCTGGCAAATCTTCACTCATGAACACGCTTGTGAAGTTATATGGTGTNAAAGAACACGAAACACTAGAAAAAGATATGCTTTTTTCAACAATTGANACAAAATCAAANAGATTACACTTTGATAACCAAAGAGACTTTTTACTAATTGACACTGTTGGATTTATTTCAAAACTCCCAACAGAACTTATCAACTCCTTTGAAACAACATTAGAAGATGTGAAACAAGCTGATTTAATATTACACTTAATTGATGGNACAGACGTCTCNATGTCTCACATTCAAACNACNCAAACCATACTTAAAAAAATAGGTGCTGATCACATACCAACACAATANGTGATTACAAAAGCTGATCTTCTTTCAGATTTTCCAATTGTTGATTTAGATTATATGCTTATTTCAGCACATACTCAAATTGGTATTCCACAACTCATGTCGCGTGTTTTTGAACATTTATATCAAACATTTGAAAATGTGACCTTNTTNATCGACTTTCATCACATGCATGTNTATCATAANTTAAAGTCTCGTTATAAAATCATTTCAGAAACCTATCATGAATTAGGCATCGATCTTAAAGTATCCATTGATCCAAATCACATGAAACCGTATATGCAATTTGTTAAAGACGTATAAAAAAAGAGGGTAGTGATGCTACGCTCTTTTTTATTGAAATGCATGAACTGCATCTTCAAATTCTTTAACCGTTGTNGCTCTTACAAGTTCTTTTCTTAGACTTGTTGCATGATCGATGCCTTTTAAATACCAAGGCCCATGACTTCTCATTTCTAATACACCAAGTTTTTCACCTTTAAGTTTAACTAAATCATGTAAGTGTTCTATCATTAGTGTTTTAATTTCATCAACAGTAGGTCTGATGATTTCTGGCTCACCATTTAAATACGCATCAATTTCTTTAAATATCCATGGATTTCCTAACGCAGCTCTACCAATCATCACAGCATCACATCCTGTATAATCTAACATACGCTTCGCTGAAGGCCCATCCACAATATCACCGTTACCGATTACTGGAATTGAAACCGCCTCTTTCACTGCTTTAATCACATCTAAGTCCGCTTTACCTGAATATCCTTGAGCACGTGTTCGTGCGTGTACAGTAATTGCGCTCGCACCAGCACGTTCAATTTCTTTAGCAACTTCGACTGCATTGACAGACTCATCGTCCCAACCCGAACGAATTTTAACGGTAAGTGGTTTTGAAACACGTCTTGAAATTTCATAAACGATATCGTAAATTCGAGTTGGATGCTTCATAAGTGCTGCACCAGCTTGTGCTTTAATNGCCACTTTAGGTACTGGACATCCCATNTTGATATCAATGGCATCACAATTACTGTGTTGATCAACATAGATTGCTGCTTCGACCATTGTTTCTAAATCTGATCCAAAAATTTGTTGAATCATTGGTTTTTCATCATCTGTCATAAACAACATCTGAATGGTCTTTTCATTTTTATAAATAAGACCTTTATCTGAAATCATTTCAGCATACACCATCCCTGCACCATGGTTTCTAGCAAGCAAACGAAAAGGACTGTTGGAAACCCCAGCCATTGGCGCTAAAACTAATTGATTATTCACTTCAATATTACCAATTTTAAATCCCATATTTTCACCGACTTGATTGTATCATACCATACCCTTAGTTTCAAATATGCTACAATAACTTTGGTGATGANATGGAAGATTATGTACTCATAGGCCACGCCTATAACAAGACGGTTCGTATTTATACGGCCATCACAACTAAAACAGTGGAAACTGCACATGTTTTACATCAAACATGGCCGACTGCAAGTGCTGCATTGGGACGTTTTTTAACTGCATCCGCGATGATGGGGCTCATGTATAAAGATAAAGAACGCATCACCCTAAGAATCAAAGGCGATGGTCCGATAGGTTCAATGACAGTCGAGGCAAACGGTTTGGGTGAGGTCCGTGCTGATATTTCAAATCCAGAAGTTTACATGACCTATCATGATGGCCCTAAAAAGGGGAAACTTGCTGTTGGAAAAGCAGTTGGCACTGGTTTTTTATTTGTTACAAAAGATTTATTAATGAAAGATTACTACACCTCTTCTTCAGATTTACAAACAGGTGAGATTGCCGATGATTTTACCTACTATTTCACAGCCTCAGAACAAACAAATTCAAGTGTTGGCTTAGGTGTCCTTGTCAACCCAGATCAAAGCATACAAACAAGTGGTGGCTATATTTTACAACTGATGCCTGGGGTCACTGAAGAAACCATCTCTGAAATAGAAACCGTGATTTCAAATCTTGACCCGATTACAACCCTTTACGAAGATGGTGAAACACCTGAAACTTTGTTTGATCGGTTATCTAATCATACAGGTGTTGTTTTAGATAAGCGACCNATTCAATATAAATGTCCTTGTTCTTATGACGGATTCTTAACNTCGTTATCCACATTATCAAAAGAAGCTTTACTGCCGCTTGCTGATGAAGATCATGGTGCACATATTACGTGTCATTTTTGTAAAAAAGAATATAATATTACGGAAACAGATATTCGTTTATTAATCGATAAAAAGACATCCTAATTAGGATGTCTTTATTTTTTCAATCGCTTCTATAACTTCTTTTATTGGGAGTCCCATAATCGTAAAAAAATCACCATCGTAAGTTGAAATGAGTTGATGTCCTTTCCCTTGAATGGCATATGCACCAGCTTTATCAAAAGGTTCTTCTGTATGAATATAAGCATCATTTCTAATTCCGAAAGTGCTTTGAATGTAACATTTGATTCTGTGTAAAACGTTTCTTCTTTATGTTTTGAAATGACCGTGACACCTGTTAAAACTTGATGTGTACACCCTGAAAGCATCGATAACATCTCTTTTGCATGCTTTTTGTCTTTAGGTTTTCCTAAATAATATTCATTGGTTTCATCTTTAACATATACAATCGTATCTGCACCAATAACAATCGATTCTTGATGTTTGTTGTGAACTTCTTTTGCTTTATGATAAGAAAGTGTCATCACATATGCTTCTTTTGTCGTTGGGATCACACTGGATTCATCAAACATACTTGGAATGGTATCAAACGTAAATCCAGCATCTTTTAATATCGATTGTCTTCTAGGAGATTGACTTGCTAAAATAATGCGCATAAAATTCCTCCTTTGGTATTATAACACAACACATTTCATCGCTTTAAACATGGTATAATATGGCTATGTCTTTAGATACTATCATTCAAAATCTTAATCAAGAACTTCAAGGTCAGAAAATGCTGATTGCAGTGAGCGGTGGTGTAGATTCCATGGTACTTTTACATGCACTTAAACGTCTATCACCAATTGTTGTGCATATTAATCACCATAAACGTGCAGAAGCACATTTAGATGAAACCCTTGTTTCATCATTTTGTAAAGAAGAAAATCTTACGTGTTTTATTAAGCATCTTGAAATCAANAAAGGGAATTTTCAAGCTGAAGCACATGCATTAAGGAAATCCATTTATCTTGATATTGCCAATGAANTCAATCTCTCNCATATTTTAACCGCACATCATCAAGATGATCATATCGAGACGATCATCATGCGTATTCTAAAAGGAAGTGCTTTTGAATATCAAGCNGGACTCACGTTTAAACAAACAATGGATGGCATTGTGTTTTATAAACCTTTGTTATCTGTTGAAAAAAAAGTGTTATATCAATATGCTAAAAAACATCNTGTTCCTTTTCATGAAGATATGACGAACCAGTTGAATACCTATACAAGAAACAAAATTCGAAATCAATTAATGCCGTTACTTGAAAATATTTCACCAGAATATCAAAAAGAACTACTTGCTTTTTCAGAACACGTAAAACAAGTATCTTTTACAATGAAAAACCTTGCAACCCATTATGTTAATGAAACATTATCTAGAAAATTATTACGNTCATTAGATCCTCTGCTTGCACAAGAGGTCATTCGTTTGTGGTTGATAAGACACCATTATATTCCATCAAAAGTATACGTCAAACGTATTTATGACGAGTTACATAATAAGAAACCTTCATTTGAGATACAGCTCGAAAAAGGTGGTATCGTCTTTTTCTCGTATGATGATGTCTTGATCAAAAAAAACATTGTCAAACCAATCGAAGTAAAAAAATTGATCCAAAATAGTGAAATACTAGGTCATAAAGACGTTTCCATATTTTACGATAATAAGCCAAACAACACCCTACCTCTCNTTAAAATATGTTATAATAAATTGATTTTTCCACTTACGATAAGATTTAGAGAACCGGGTGATTTGCTTCACTTTCATTATGGTCATAAAAAACTTAAAGACCATTTAATGAATGTGAAATATCCCAAACATTTAAGAGATTCGCTTATCGTCTTAGAAGATCAATCAAAAATGATTATATATGTCGAAGATATTTATATAAACAAAACGTTAGGAGATACTCACACATTGTGGGTAAACATTCACACACATGATGAAACATGATATCGAAGAAATACTTGTCTCTGAAACAGACATACACGCTATTTGTGGGCATCTAGGTGCACAAATCACACACGATTACCAAGATAAAAAACCACTTTTGATTGGACTTCTTAAAGGGTGTATCCCATTTATGTCTGATTTAGTAAAATATATTGATTTATACGTTGACATGGAATATTTATCTGTGAGTAGCTATCACGGTGGCATTGCATCTACAGGTGATGTAAAAATTACGAAGGATTCTGATATATCACTTAAAAACCGTGATGTTTTAATTATTGAGGACATTGTCGATACAGCAAACACAATTACAACAATGTTAGAAGTATTTAAAAATAGAGGCGCGAAATCTGTTAAAGTTGTTACTTTATTAGATAAACCAGGTGGAAGATTAAAACCTTATGTTCCTGATTATGTAGGAACAACCATTCCAAATAAATTTGTTGTTGGATATGGACTAGATTACAATGAACTTTATCGTAACTTACCCTATGTAGGTATCTTAAAAAAAGCAGTTTATTCAAACAAGGAGTCTTAATTAATGACAAAAAAACCAAACACACCATTAAAGAAAAAACCAGATTACTTAGTCATCATATTTACTTTAGTAATTGTATTAGGGGTCTTTTTATTTTTACGTAATGCACTTGAAGAACCTTCTCAAGCCTTATCTACCATTGAAATTACAGAAGCTGCCGATCAACAAGATATTGAATATTTCTCTTATCAACTTATTGGTGGAGAAAACTTTGACTTGGTGAATGTTTCTGGTGTGATCAAAGCAGCAAGCGCAGCTAACTACGGTGATATTCGTCAATTTACAGGCATCATGCGTATTGACGAAGCGGACTTAATTGCTGAAAAAGTTGATCTTTCCGGTGGAACAACTGAAATTGTTCCAGTATCTGGTGTTACGTTCTGGACTGTATTAATTAACATTTTACCGATAGGATTGTTTTTAGTTGTTTTATTTATTATTTTCAGAAACGCAAACAGCCAAAATAACCGTGCCTTTGATTTCTCAAAAAATCGTGCAAAATTAAACCGTGAAAAAACTGTAACTTTTAAAGATGTTGCTGGTGTTGATGAGGAAAAAGAAGAGTTAGAAGAAATTATTGATTTCCTTAAAACACCGAAAAAATACGCGGACATGGGGGCAAGAATCCCTAAAGGTGTCTTGCTTGTTGGTGCGCCTGGAACTGGTAAAACCTTACTTGCAAAAGCGGTCGCTGGTGAAGCAAATGTCCCCTTCTTCTCGATTTCAGGATCTGACTTTGTTGAGATGTTTGTCGGTGTTGGTGCTTCTCGAGTCCGTGACTTATTTAAAGTTGCAAAGGAAAGTTCACCTTGCATCATCTTTATCGATGAAATTGATGCTGTTGGTCGTCAACGTGGTGCTGGATTAGGTGGTGGACACGATGAACGTGAACAAACCTTAAACCAATTACTCGTTGAAATGGATGGCTTTACTGGAAATTTAGGCATCATCATTATGGCTGCTACCAACCGTCCTGATGTGTTGGATCCAGCGTTATTACGACCTGGACGTTTTGATAGACAAATCACGATTGACTTACCTGACGTTCGAGGTCGTGAAGCTATTTTAAAAGTTCACGCTAGAAATAAAAAGATTGATCCAGATATTGATTTTAAAGGGCTCTCTTTAAGAATTCCAGGTTTTAGTGGTGCTGATATAGAAAACTTACTTAACGAATCTGCATTGCTCGCTGCACGTGAAAATCGAACGATGGTTATTGAGAAAGATTTAGATGAAGCAATGGATCGTGTCCGTATGGGACCTGCCAAAAAATCTCGTAAATTCACACCAAATGAAAAGAAAACGGTCGCTTTCCATGAAGCGGGACATGCGGTGATTGGAATTAAAGTCCCTCATGCCAATGTTGTTCAAAAAGTAACCATCATCCCTCGTGGGAGAGCAGGTGGTTATAATTTAATGACACCAGCTGAAGAAACATTCTTAGAGACAAAACAATCACTCCTTGCAATGATCACCAGTTATTTAGGTGGCCGTGTTGCAGAAGAAATTAAATTTGATACTGTTACAACAGGCGCATATAATGACTTCCAAATGGCAACAAAAATTGCGCGTGCAATGGTCACTGAATATGGCATGAGTGCCCTTGGTCCAATTCAATATGAAAATCAAGGTGGAAGTGTCTTTTTAGGTCGTGATTATTACAAAGAAAAAAACTTCTCTGATCAAGTTGCTCATGAAATTGATAAAGAAGTACGTGACATCATAACAGAATGTTATGAAACAGCACGTAAAATTATTACTGAAAATATGTCATTATTAGACACAATTGCTCAATACTTACTCGATATCGAAACACTTACAAAAGCGGATATTGATGAAATTGTTGCTTCAGGAAAACTTGCTTGGTGGGAAAATCAATTAAAAGAAGAAAAAAAGGTTGAAACAGAAACACCTGATGCGGCTTGATAAATATTTAAAAGTTTCAAGATTGATGAAAAGACGCACGGTTGCTAAAGATGTTGCAGAAAAATCTAAAATTCATGTCAATGGTAACCCTGTAAAACCAAGTTATCAATTAAAAATTGGTGATGAGATTGCCATTCATTATGCAGCAAAAACAATTGTAGTCAAGGTATCTTCACTTGTTGTTATTAAAGATTTATTAATGTATGACGTCATACAAGCTTAATATCATTTGGCCATGTGTATGGCCATTTGTTATCCACAAAAGGAGTGTCTCATGGAAGACTTAGAACAAACACGTATACGAAAAGAAAAACTACAGTATTTAAAAGATAAAGGTGTTGATCCTTTTGGTTCTAAATATGAACGAACACACCATGCTAAGCAAATTAAAGATGCTTACGATCACATCCCTAAAGAAGAATTAGCATTAAAGCAGATTGAGGTTTCAGTTGCTGGAAGAATTATGCTTAAACGTGGACAGGGTAAAGCAGGGTTCATGCATGTTAAAGACAGAAGCGGAACCATTCAAATCTATGTGAGACTCAATGATTTAGGTGACGATCAATATGATACTGTCATGCATAGTGACTTGGGTGATATTGTTGGTGTCAAAGGATTTTTGTTTCGAACAAATACTGATGAATTAACCATTCATGCAACAACGTATACCCATCTAACAAAAGCACTTAGACCTTTACCAGATAAATTTCACGGTCTTCAAGATAAAGAAATTGCACGTCGTAAAAGATATTTAGACTTACTGACAAGTGATGACGCATTAAACGTTGCGATGCTTCGTCCGATGATCATTCGCTCAATTCAACGCTTTTTTGATGAAAAAGGGTTTATAGAGGTTGAAACTCCTGTCTTACAAAAGACATTAGGTGGGGCATCTGCACGTCCATTTAGAACGCATCATAATGCGCTAGATATGGATTTTAACTTACGTATCGCAACCGAACTACCTCTCAAAAAGCTTTTGGTTGGTGGATTAGAGGCGGTTTATGAAATCGGTCGTTTATTCAGAAACGAAGGGATGGATGCAAAACATAACCCTGAGTTTACAACCATAGAAGCATATCTTGCATATTCGGATATGGAAGGGATGATGGATTTAGTTGAAGACGTGTTGAATCAAGTTGCAATAGATGTTTTAGGGGAACCTAAAGTCACCTTCCAAGATCAAGAGATTCGTTTTGAAAAACCATTCAAACGCATTCACATGGTCGACGCGATTAAAGAAAAAACAAACATTAACTTCTTTGATGTTAAAACGCTTGAAGACGCAAAAAAACTCGCGAAAGATAACCATATTCACGTTGAGAAACACTTTGAATACGGGCATATTGTTGAAGCTTTCTTTGAACATTTTGTTGAAGAAACATTGATTCAGCCAACATTCGTCTATGGACATCCAATTGAAATCAGTCCACTTGCAAAGAAAAACGATGTTGACCCGCGTTTCACTGAACGATTTGAATTGTTCATTGTGAAAAGTGAGTTTGCAAACGCGTTTTCTGAGCTCAATGATCCGATCGATCAAAAAGAGAGATTTGACGCTCAACAGGCTCAAAAAGCACTTGGAAATGACGAAGCGAATGATGTTGATTTAGATTTCTTAGAAGCGCTCGAGTACGGCATGCCACCTGCTGGTGGATTAGGAATTGGCATTGATAGACTCATTATGTTACTTACAAATACACCGAACATTCGAGATGTCATTTTATTTCCACATTTAAAAACAAAAGAATAAAAAAATAGCCACTCTTTAATGAGTGGCTTTTTATTATCCTTCTATAATACCGAGTTCATCTGCTATTTCTAAATAAATGTCATCGATTGGATAAAAGTCAACATTTAATCTTTTAAACATATTGTATGTCAATTCATCTAAATCTTTAAACATATGAATCGGAATTGGTTCTTGATTTGATATTTTATCAACAAGTTGTTTTTCAAAGTCCATTAATTTATCTAAATCTTCTTGTTGAAATTCATCTAAACCGAGTATTTCTTGTTGAAATTCAATCGTTGAAAGTAATAAATTAACTTCTTTTACTTGTTTTTCTAGTGCATGTAAATCTTCTTTAAAATATTTTTTTAAAATGGTCTCAATTTCATCAATTTGATCGGCTAAATAATAAAACCCTGTTTGAAATATATTGAGTTCATCATCTGAATACGATAATGAATCCACCATTTTTGTATATAAATGATCGACAACATGAAAGACATGTTGAAACCGCAACATTAAAGACGATTCTTGTGCAATCAACGTTTGTAGAAATTCATGTTTATCTAATTTCCAACTCGCATATTCGTGATATACGTGTTCTTCATTCATAGTGACCTCTTTATGCTTGATTCACAGATCCAAATAATGTTAATTTTGTACGAATGACTTCTTTAATTGCGTCATATCCTGGTTTTAATAATTTTCTTGGGTCGAATCCTTTTCCTTGCTGGTCTAGTCCTTTTTCAATGTAATCACGTGTTGCTTTNGCAAATGCAATTTGNCATTCTGTGTTGACATTAATCTTTGAAACACCTAATGAAATAGCTTTTTTAACCATGTNATCTGGAATTCCTGAACCNCCGTGTAAAACAAGTGGCACACCACCTGTCACATTTTGAACTTCTTCTAGAACTTCAAAATTAAGTCCTTTCCANGTTGGTGGATACATACCNTGTATATTACCAATACCAGCGGCAAACATATCAACACCTGTTGCNGCGATTTGACGGCATTCTTCAGGATCCGCAATTTCTCCACCACCAATCACGCCATCTTCTTCACCACCAATAGAACCTACTTCTGCTTCTACNGAGACACCTTTAGCGTGNCACATGGCAACAACTTCTTTTGTCTTTTCTAAGTTTTCTGCAAATGGATAGTGCGACCCATCAAACATAATCGATGTGAATCCAGCGGCAAGTGCTTTTTGTGCGCCTTCATATGAACCGTGATCTAAGTGAACCGCTACTGGAACTGTGACACCTAAAAAGTCGTGTACTTCTTTAACCATTCCCATGACGTTTCTATATCCACCCATATATTTAGCTGCACCTTCTGATACTCCTAAAATAACTGGTGATTGAAGTGCTTGAACCTCTTCAAGTGTTGCTTTGATCCATTCTAAATTATTAATATTGATTTGAGCAATCCCAAAACCTTCTTTGTGTGCTTTTAAAAGCATATCACGTGCTGAAACTAATGCCATTTTGTTTTCTCCTTTGTTTTTTCAATGTTATTATACATCATTTTATTGTTTTATTTTGTAAGTTTTTAAACAAGAAAAAAGTCTCTTGGAGACTTTTAATCTTCGTCATACATATCTTCGTAATCATCCATAATTTCGTTGTAGTCTTCATCGTCAAAGTCTTCATCAAAATCAAGTTCAACATCATCTCCGTCATCTTCGTCGGTTGATTTCATTGAAATTTCTACATCGATATATTCTTTTTCTTCTAATATTGCTTCAATTTCTTCTTCATCTTCAACAATTTCAACATCTTCTTCNTCGTCATCATTATCATCTTCAACAAGAAGCGCTTCTTCTTCTGATGGTAATGAAATGTCATCGATATTGAAATCTGTAAATTCGATATCTTCTTCGACATCTTCTTCACTTGCATCAACATCTCCAACATAAGCAAATCCTTCTTTATCCCANAGCTCTAAATTGTTTTCTTTAAGGTTCCAAAGGTTGTCACCACAAAAAACAAATTTTGCACTGTGTGTTAAATCAAGATAAAATGCGTTAAGTTTTTGAAAATCATCTAATTGAAACCCTTTGACTTCGAAAATATAATTAATAATATCTTGAAGTGGNGTATTCTCGTTTTTTTCTCTAATAAAAAGTTCTGCAAGTTCTAACATTGATAACGAATCATTTGGTTTGTTCATTGACGCCTCCTAAAAACGTAACTATTGTAACGTAAACCACATACATTTGCAAGCATTTATGATGACATTGCTAAGACGATGACAAGAATCACCGCAACAACGATAAATAATTTAAGCATTTTCTTAACAAATTGAATTGTTCCTAAAACAATNACAACCGCCAGTAAGATGCTTCCCGGGATTTTAACAAGTTCGGGAAGTGGCGCAATGACTTGATCATAAAACCCTAAAATGAGATCATCAAATTGAATAAGGTTTTGAAGAAATCCATTAATGTCTCCAAAAATATTATTAATAAAACTTAAGATTCCACTTGATTCCATATGACCCCCTTTAACTAAAATCCTTTTCTATTTTCAACTGCTTTCGNNAGTGTTTGACTGTCGGCATATTTAAAATCTGTCCCCATCGGTAAACCGTAGGCAAGTCTTGTTACAGTGATANTATCTTTAAATAAAGAATGTAAGTAGCGTGCGGTCAGTTCACCTTCTACCGTACTNTTTGTTGCAATGATCATTTCACTGAACTGCGCGAGTCTGGTTTGAAGGGTATCGATATTAAGATCTTCATTTGAAATGCCTCTTGAAAAATCAATTAAGTTCCCTAAGACATGATAGTACCCTTTATATGTTTGCATTTTTTCAAGTGAAATGACATCTTTTGCTTCTGCAACGACCATTACAATGTTCTCTCTATCTGAATCCCTGCATATGTCACATAAGGGTTGATCCGTGATCATATGACACGTCGGGCATTCGTGAATCGATGTTGTGACCGCTTCTAAATTTTTTGAAAATGATAAAATCTCTTCTTTTGATTGGGTTGTGATTAAGTGAAGCGCTAATCTTTCGGCAGTTTTTTCACCAATACCCGGTAATTTTTGAAAATCTTCGATTAATTTTTCTAGACTTTTTGGATACATTAGAATCCAAATCCACCCATGCCACCAGCAAATTGGCCCATGGTATCTTCTGTTTCTTTTTCAATTTGTTTGAGTGCATCATTGGTCGCCATGACAATGGCATCTTGAAGTAATTCAACTTCACTTAAAAGTTCTGGATCAATTTGAACATCAATCAGTTGTTTTGTTCCTTGAACGATGACGGTAACACCACTAGCTTTTCCAAAAAATTCTTTGGATTCAAGTTGTTCTTGTGCTTCAAGCATTTGTTTTTGCATTTTTTTAAGTTTGTTTAACATGTTCGGGTTCATTTTAGTTTCCTTTCTTGATTGCTTTATCACCAAAATAATTTTTTGCGATGTCATAAGCTTCATCTGATTTTGAGTGGTTGTTTCCCTTGTATAATTGTAAATCACGATTGTTTAATTTTGGTTCGGAATGCCCTTGTTTCCACAATGTGACATATTCAGCTTTCATCGCTAACCAATCTGATTTTAAAATTGCACAATAATTTTCGATGACGTTAGATTTAGAATTTAATATTTCTAAAACATCCTGTTTAATGCCCTCATCATACATTTGTGTTGCGGTTGCAACATCATCGTATACAAGAAGCATTTCTGTATGTGATACTGCTTCAAGTTCACCTATAAATAGTAAATGGGCTGAAAGTTCTTTTCCAGGTTCATCATATTGTTCTAATTTATGCCATGCAGCAAGTAAGCTTTCTTTTTTTTGCTTATCGCTTTGGTGTAGAATTCGTTCCACATCTTGGACTGTAACAAGTGCTTCTCTTCCAGCTTGTGGTTCATTAATTTTTTCTTCTTTAGATGGTGTTACTGTTTGTGTATGAACGTGCATCTGTTTTTGTTCTTTTAATCGTTCAATTTCTAATCGCAATGATTGGATTTCAGAAGTGACATCGATATTTGTAATGACTTGGTGTTCAATCATCTTAACGATTGCAAGCTCTAAATATGTTTCTTTTTGTGTCGTATATTTTATATCATAACTTAATGCGTTGATTACATCTAGAAAATGATATAACTTTTCAAATGGAATGTATGAAGAAATTTCCTCATAAAAGCCTTTTTGCTTAGTGGCTTTCTCTTTCAATATTTGAGAGAGTGCGTCGGTTAAATCTGCGAGTATTCGACTAACTTCTTTACCTTGATACACTTGTTGTTTGATAATATCCAATGCTTCTGCAGCTTTCTTATTCACGATCGCGTGAAGTAAGGCTTGTATGTCTTTTGTGGAAACTGCACCCGTCACTTGATAAACAATCTCTTCGGTAATTTCATCAGCAGCATACGCACGCACTTGATCAAGTAGTGAGACGGAATCTCTTACGGATCCACCACCTAAAACTGAGATTGCTTTTGTTGCTTCTTTGCTAATTTGAATGTTTTCTTTTTTTGCAATTTCATCAATTTTTTTAATGATTTTATCTGATGAGACGAGCGTGAAATCAAAGCGTTGACAACGCGATAAAATTGTTTGTGGAATTTTATGAATTTCTGTTGTTGCTAAAATGAAAATAACNTGTTGAGGTGGTTCTTCTAATGTTTTTAAGAGTGCATTGAATGCACCGGTTGTTAACATATGAACCTCATCGATAATGTATACTTTATATGTACCGATACTAGGCATGAATTTAACTTTATCTCTTATGTCGCGAATTTCATCAACACCGTTATTTGACGCAGCGTCAAGTTCAATAATGTCTGTCATATCTGACGCTTTTAATGCATGATATACATCGCAATGGGCATAGGTTTCATTGTCTTCTTGAAAACAATTAATTGCTTTTGCAAATATTTTAGCAATNGATGTTTTTCCTGTACCTCTTGGTCCACTGAACAAGTATGCGTGAGATGTTTGATTAAATTTGAGTGCATTTTGAAGTGTTTGTATAACAGCTTCTTGACCTATAACATCATCAAATGTTTTCGGTCGATATGCACGATATAATGCGACATACGCCATGTAAATCTCCTAACATTATTATATCATGAAATGATGATTATTTGCCGAGACAAAAACGTCTAAACATGTCATCTACAAGTGATTCGTGATACCTTTGACCTGTGATATCTGATAAAGCCTCCCATGCATCCCTTAAATCTAATTGAATCATATCAATGGGTAAGTTATTATTGGTTGATACTAATGCTTGCTTTAAATGTGACTCACATTTATCTAATAATTGTATTTGTCTTTCGTTTGATAGAAATTCTAAATCTCTTGTTTCTAGATTGCCCAGCTCAAATCGTTTTTTTATTTCTTCTTCTAGAAGGTTAATGTTATTAGAAGATTTCGCTGATAATGAGATCACATTGATTCCTGATTGGTTATCACTGATGTCATTTTTATTTCCAACGATGATATGTGGTTTATTTGCAATGGAGGATAGTAATTCTTTTTCTTCATCGTCAATTGGTTTTGATTGATCAACAACAAAAATAATCAACTCTGCTTGATCAATTGCTTGTTTTGATTTCTCTATACCAATGCGCTCAATCATATCTTCGCTTTTGTGGATACCTGCTGTATCTAATAAGTGAAGTTTAATTCCGTTCACATTGATATACCCTTCAATGACATCTCTTGTTGTTCCAGGGATATTTGTAACAATCGCCTTTTCTTCTTTAATCAGCGCATTTAATAGGCTACTTTTCCCAACATTTGGTTTTCCGATAATGGCTGTTTTTAACCCGTTGACAATCCATTTGTTTTTATTAGACTCTTTTAGAGAAACATGAATTTCTTTCATAAAGTCGATGAGTTGCGGTTTTAAATATGCTTGTGTAATTTCGTTTTCAGATTCGTATTCTGGATAATCAATATTGACTTCAATATGCGTAATCCACGACATGATTTTTTCTTTNTAATGATTGATTTTTTTAGATATGATTGACTGNAGTCCTGCCTGAGCAAGCTTGATTTGAAGATCGTTTTCTGCATTAATTAAATCCATCACAGATTCTGCTTGGATAAGGTCAAGTTTCTTATTGATNTATGCACGCTCTGTAAACTCACCAGGTTTTGCCAGTTCAATGTTTTGTCTTAAGACTGCATTGAGTACGTTTTGAGTCACTTGAATCCCACCATGGCAAAAAATTTCAACCATATCTTCGCCAGTATATGATTTTGGTGATTTGTATGTTGTCACCATAACATCGTCTATGATCTTATTGTTTTCTATAATCTGAGTATGCATCATTTGGTTAGGTTTAAGATTCTCCAAGTGATTATTTTTAAAAAGTTTAGAAGAAAGGGTAATTGCTTCACTGCCACTTATTCTGATAATTGAAATCGCACCTTTTCCATAAGGTGTCGCGATCGCAGCAATCGTTGATTGAATCATAAATGATCTTCAAGCTCCTCATCTTTGTGATCTTTTACAAAAGGGTTAAATCCTCTCGCCAAGTCTCTTAGGAAGATAAATAAAAATATTAAGACACCTACGATGACACCCAATACTAGAAATCCACTTCCTAGAATGAGCCCGATAATTGCAGATGACCAAATTGTTGTTGCAGTGGTAATCCCTCTAATAGAGCCTTTTTCTTTTAAAATTACACCGGCTCCAATAAACCCAATACCTGTAAGTACTTGTGCGATAATGCGTTGGGTTTGTACTTCTTGCATGCCAAGCTGTGTGATTTCATATTCATAGAGTAGTCGCTGCATGATTGCAATGGCTGCACTCGCAAATGCGACGAGCATATGAGATGATATGCCTGCTGCTTTTCCTATCTTTTGTCTTTCAAATCCGATAAAGTATGCAATGACTGATGTTAAAAACAACGGTAACAAGATGATGTAAAATAATTGTTCCATTGAGATGTTACTATCTAAGATATATTCCATGATTTACTCCTTTGACGCTTTAATATGTTTGATAACATCTTTTGTGAATTGGTCTACGTGTTCCCATGAAGGTAATCTAGCGCCTGAAGCTTTTGCATGTCCACCACCTTCATATTTTTCAGCAAGTGTATTGATTGTTGGTCCTGAAGACCTTAAACGTATGCGTATTTCATTTTCGTACTCTATCATGAGTGCCCATACAGGATAACCCTCTAACCCTCCGATTAGATTAACAACAGAAGCTGCTTCTTCATCTGTCACGCCATATTCATTGATGATTGATCGTGGCATTTTTAAATAAATAAATCCACCTTCAACTGTAATAAAGTTAGAGTACACATACCCTTTTAAAGCATACATTTTTAATGTTTCTTTGCTGAGTTTTGAGTCAATAAATTCTACATCAACCCCAGCTTCGATTAATATACCGGCAAGCGTGTGTGTGCGTTTAGAAACACCTCTGTAACGGAATCTTCCGGTATCTGTGATGAGTCCTGTATATAGTGCAATGGCTGACTCTAGAGGAATATCTAAATTATGTTGAACTGCAAAATCAGTGATCATTTCAGATACAGCGGGATATGTGGTATCCACCCAATTCATATCTCCATACGCATCAACGTCAATGTGATGGTCTATTTTTATTATTTTGTTTCCTAATGTATATCTAGCGTCACTAATGCGGTCTTTTGTTGCTGTATCAACAACAATTGATAGTGCCTCTTGATAGATATCATCATTGATTTGATCAGGTGTTCCCACGTATTTAACATAGTCACTTTCTTCACCTACAACAAATATCTTTTTCTCAGGAAATGCTTTCTTCAAAATCCCTTTAAGACCGTATTGGCCTCCATAACAATCACCATCTGGTCTTTTATGTCCGTGAATAATAATTGTGGTATATTTCTTAATTTCTTGTAGTATGTTTGTCATGTAATATCACCTTTTCATTTAAGTCTTCTATAAGTTGGTATACTTTTTCAATCGTTTCCAGTGTTGCTCCACAAGCATTTAAATGCCCGCCACCACCATATTTTTTTGCAATATCTACAATCGGGATTTCTCTGGAGCGTAATTCAGCAACATAAGATCCATTATGATCTTCAGAGAAGCTCCCCCAAATACGTACTTCTTTAATTCCAGCCATTTGATTAACCATACCACGGCTAATTGTTTGAAAATCTTCACCCGTTGAGGCAATTAATGCTTTAGAATTGATTCTGTAAGCGACATTTTGTGCTGTAAGTTCAAATGTTGAAAATTGATTTTTTAATCGTTTTTTTGAAAGTGGTTCTGTATATAAATAATTGTATAAATCTTGAATATTTGGTTGAAATCTTGTCACATAACTCGCAAGTAAAAACGTTCTTTCCGGATTTTTTAAGTATAAAAATCTTCCAGAATCTGTAATCATACCACCATATAAATATGTTGCAGCGTCTCTTGATAGGTCTAAATGAAACGTTTTTGCAAAATCAATTATCATTTCACATGCTGAGTTATAACTCGTGTCTTTATAATGAATCGATACATTGTCTATATTCGTATCATTTTCGTGATGATCAATAATGATGATGTTTTTCGCTAATTTGTAGCGCTCATCACTCACCATATGCGACACCGCAACATCGGTAATAATCACGAGAGCATCGCGATAGGTTTCGTCTTTCACTTCGTCCATCTCGGCCAAATAGCTCATTGAATTTAAATCGCCTACGACATATATCTTTTTTTCTGGAAATTGGCTTTTTAATAACAATTTTAATCCCATTTGACTACCAATCGCATCTAAATCTGGTCGTTGGTGTCTATGGATGATGATGGTTGTGTATGCGTTGATTATACCTAGAATGTCATCTTTCATGATTGCCCCTTTTTAAAGCTTTTTGAAGATTATAATAGAATATCACATTTCATAATAAAAAGCGAGTTGCCTCGCTTTTATTCCCAAGGAAGTTTTAAGTGTGGTGTCCAAACTGGATTTTGAGTCGTGTTTCTTCTTGTATCATAGTTCCAATCGGGTGATTTTTCACCGTCTGGATTATTTGGAAATCCTTTTGTTGCCCAACCTCTTTCTTCTGCTCTATTTTGAGCGAACCTTAAGAAGGTTAAATACGGTACGTTTTTATATGTTAATAGATAGTCATATGATTGATACTGTGAACCAACATCTTCAGATAATCCTTCTGCAACGATCCAAAATTGTGAAAGTGCGCCATTAATCCAAACAAGTCCTAGATTCCTTCCGTATCCCTCTTGAAGACTGTTGCCAGGAATGGATTGGATGTGGATCATTTTAGAATTTGGATCGTTTAAAAGATATTCTTTATTGTATTGACTTGCGACATATCCCCACGGTTCTGCAGATACATTCCCGCCGTCTACTTCAGGGGTGTTTAAGTAAAAGTATCTTAGTGATCCACCTGGATAGCCATTCATTGCTTGAAAGTACGCTGTGTCTCCATCAGCAACACCTGTATTGTTAACACGTGCTGCACCACCGTATCCTAATTCGTCGTTGTTTGGATCAACGTANGGTAACTCTAGGTATCGTTGTTCTAATTGNGGGCCTTGATATAACTGTTCAAGTGTTTTAATGTCGTGATAATCGTTTTTTAAGTTCTCAAATAAGTCTGGAATATATGCGATAAAGTTAAATTGATCATATTCAGTTGATGCGATATAATCTTCTTTTTCTCCCAGTCTTATCATCGTCAAATCTACCGCAAAATTAATATCAAAACCAAGAAGACCGAATTGATCCACTTTTTGGTTGTTATAAAAAAGTTCAATGACATCATTGCCATTATAAGGCAGATTGCTATCATGCTTAAAATCGGACTTGTCTTGAAGGGTTGTGTNAGCAGGGTTGTTCCCGGTAATAACATAATAGGNATCGGCGGNGAGGCTACCCTCGAGTTGTATCTCGTGATCTCCACCTTGCGTCGTTGATCCGTTATTATAGATTCTTAACTCGACTTGACTTAAATCGATTGCTTCGTTTGTTGGGTTGTATAATTCAATCGCATTGTTGCTCATTGATGTTGCATCGATGACTTTTGAAATNACGATATTTGGTGTTTCNCCCTGACACGATTGAAGGANGAAAACACTCAATAATAATGTGGCAATGANGATGCTTTTTTTCATTTTTTTATCTCCTTACTTGTTTTCATTCGTTTGATGTTTTTATGAAAAAATATAACATACGTGATNGGAATAAAAATAAGTATTTCAACCCCTATGTATACGTAACTAAAGTAATTGTAGGATTGAAAAGATACATTGAGNTCATTATTAAAATACCATGTTTCTTTATCCTCGATAGNNTCTAATTGCGTGTTTGTTTTAACCANGNTGTTTAANTCTATCTGATTATCGTCTGGGATGCTTAGGTTCTTATCCTNATAAACATCTGTATTAATCAGTTTTGATGTTGAGATCTCTAAACCTTCCGTTGGATAAAATATTTCAATACGTTCAATGCGNGTTGTTTCTGTATCNTTAATAAAGTATCGTTGATCAATGGCGTACATGTGCATTGAGTCGTCATATAATTGAACAAATTGTTCTTGAAAGACGCTTTGATTAAATCCTTCAGGGTTTGATTCAAATGCAACATCNACCATTAAAGCAAGTGCATCATCACTTATAAAGGCAAAAGGATCTATGTTTTGGTAATCATTAACAAGTANGATCATTTCATAATGATAATTATNATCGTTTTCATAAAGTAAGACTGAAAANATCATAAGACGGTAAGTTACGTTTGNTTGAGAAATTTCAAGATCTGCGATCGGTTCGTTTTTAATAAAGACGTCGTATTGTCCTTGTGTGTTTGCAACTAGAGTTGCTGTAATTAAATCTTTTGGNNCATCATAGATANGTGCTTCTTGATTCTCTAAAAACGTTACTGTTTGGTTTGCTCTTGCATACCCGGCAATAATAAATGTTATAAAGGCTATGAAAATGATATACGATGTGATTCCAAAGATTTTTCCCATGTATTTTCCTAGGTTTTTGCGTATGTCTATTATACGTTTTTTAGTGCTTTTTTACAAATAAAAAAAGGATAGATTACTCTATCCTTTTTATCGTGTTCAAATAATTATTCTACCGTGTGTGATCCTAATGTTGAAATTGAACCATCAACATAATCTCCTACGATAACCCATTCGGAAATGTCCCAAGTTGTGCTTGGACCAGTTACTGTTGTTGCTCTTGTAATGACTTTATCTTTTGTTGCATCAGTAACATCACCCATTGTCCAACCTGCACCTGGGTCTTCTCCAAATATTCCAAAAATATCTAAGAGTTCATCATTTTTAAATAATCCAACTGCGTCATCACCGTTAAATGATAAAGATGAGGTTTCTAAATCACCATAAGGTGCTAATTTATCGTCTTCTGCTGAATCATCATAGTATATAACAAATACCTCTCCTGGTTGAATCGTTCCAGATAATTGAATTGCATTTGCCCATTCTGTGTTTGCATTAACGTTTAGTCTCAATGTATAAACTCCGTCTAAAACAATTGCTGTATCTGTTGGATTATAAATTTCAATTGCCTTTCTATTTCCCGGTGTGCCTTCAACATACTCAGAAATGAATAAGTCAGGTGCTGATGTTACAACGACTACTTTTTCAACTGCACCAGCGCTTGAAATACGTAATCTTAATTCATTGCTCCAGTATGCGCCTGCAATTACATTAATAACATCACCTGCAACTAATTCAGTAGGTAATCCCATTGGATCACCCGTTCTAGAGTCCCAACGAATGAAGAATGTCGCTGTTCCGTTTGAAACTTCAAGATCTAAATTACCATATTGGTCATATGCTAAACTCACAA
>JGI26086J50260_1000454_pt1 | contig 26292 bp, 22 predicted proteins | sample SaaInl3SG_22_DNA_FD_50260 | JGI IMG/M metagenome (IMG submission 50260)
ACTTTTTGGTACTTTTTTTTCTGCCAGTGTTCATTTTGATTTTTCATAAGTGACTATCATTAATTGATGAATTTTTAGTCAACCTATTTCAGGAAAGTACAAATCAACAGTTTTTGCTAACGTGTTTGTGTATGATTTCGTTGCGTGTTTCAGCAACTAATTTAGCAAATAAATTACATATAGAAAGTCCGCGAGGACTTTCGTAAGTAGACGATAACTAGCAATGAATTATACACGGTGTTGTATAGATACTTCACTAATTTACACTTAAATACATTAAAACCCTTTAAATACAGTACTTTACAGGTTTTTGCTAAAGTAAGATAATGCAACAAAATGCAGTAAAATGCTTGCTTTGTTGTACCTATTGTTGTACCTTAGTACTCGGTTGCACCGCTTTGCACACCTTTAAAACCAGTACTTTATGTCTTCAATAAAACTAATTTTAAGAAATAACAAGATAGATAAAGCAGGAGAAGCACCTCTTTATTTAAGAGTTATCAAAGACCGCAAAACTAAATTCATTTCTTTAAGTCTAAAATTAAAGCCTAATGAATGGGATGAAGATAAGCAAAAAGTAAAAAAGAATCACAGTAATTCTACAAGGCTAAACGCTTATATTTCTCAAAAGGTTGCAGATGCAAAAGGTGAGATTGCAGACCTAGAAAGAAGAAACCAATCTACAACAGCAAGAAAACTAAAAGAGGCCATTAAGGGTAAACCCTTAACGAACTTTTTTGACTATTCTGATAATCTTTGCGAAAAGCGAAAAGACACTTTAGCATATTCAACGTATAAGAATTACAAAACCTATTTAAAGAAGTTTGAAAAGTTTGTAGGTCATAGAGAATTGATGTTTGAAGATATTACAGTTACAACCTTAAAGGATTTCGCATCCTATTGTAGTTCTACATTAGGAAATAATAATACGACTATAAATTTTTCTTTAAAGATTATGAAGATAATGTTTAAGGAAGCACAAAAGGAGGATTTAATACCTTTAGATTTATTTCCATTTAATAAGTTCACAGTAAAAAAAGACAAGAGTACAAAACGTTATTTATCTGCTGAACAGTTTCAAGATTTTATGGATTTAGAAGTATCAAATAAAGATAAAGCACAAATTATAAAAGATATGTTTATCTTTTCAGTCTTTGCAGGTGGTTTAAGGTTTGGCGATATGCTTGAGCTAAAATGGAAGAATTACGATAAGAAAAACGGAAGAATAACAAAGATAATCAGAAAAACAAATAGACAGCATACTGTTAGAATAGGTCAAAAAGCGGTTGAAATATTAGAGAAGTATCAACAAAAAGACCAGAAGCAAGAAGATATAATTTTTCCTTTTGCAAATATTGATAAAACCTATTTTACAGATAAAGAGCATAGAAATTTAATAACCGGTAGAGCAATAGCTTTAAGTAATATGTATTTAAGAAAAATGGGGAAACGTTTAGAATTACCTTTCAATCTATCATTTCATATTAGCAGACATACATTTGCTACCAGAGCATTAAATAATGGTATGCGAATAGAGCACGTTTCTAAACTTATGGACCATTCAGATATAGGTATTACGCAAGTGTATGCAAAAATTATTAGTAGTGAATTAGATAATGCTGTTGATAAATATATCAATTAATATGGGTACGTTTTCAGATGTAGAAATTAAAATACTAGACCGTTTAACAGAGGTTGTAGATGGGGTATTAGAATCAATTGGTTATGAGAATAGTGAAAAAGATAGAATGCTTTATTCTACCTGTATTAATGATGATGAAAAAGACAGATTAACTAAAAAAGAAATCAAAAAACTTCAAAAGAAAATATCAAAGTGCAATCCAAACATTGCAGGTTATATTTCAGCATTTCTAAATAAGTATGAGTTAGAGCAACACGAAGGAGATTTTTATAGTTACAGAGAGCGTATAAGTAGGAATTTTTTAAGTAATTATTATGAAGGTATTGAGCAACTTGCGGAGGAATATACAACAACTGAAAAAGTAGATGCAGAAGATGAAATGTATTTTGAAGCTGTATTAAATGACGAACTATATAATTTTGATAAAAATGAAATAGATTATTTTATTAAATATATGGCTTACGCACAAAGGCTATCAACTTTCAAAAGTATTTTAGAATCTGTAGAAGAAGAAAAAGCAAAAAAAGAAATTAGTAAAGAACCAGATCAACCAACAATGACAACCAACCAATTTCAATACAACGACTTCAAAGATTTATTATTAGTAGAAGAATTAGAAAAGCGTTTAGCAATTGAAGCGGTAGAGTATAAAACGAAAATTGATGAACTTTGGCAAACCTATACTTTTGACCCAACCTATTTTGATACGTTTATCTCTGGAGACTTATATAATGTGTTTTTAAACGCTATATACGAAAGAATAAAGCCTTTAAATGACTTTGAGATTAATAAATATCTAACATTATCGGTAAATCAATTTAAGACTCATACGCCAACCAAAAGAGCTGAAACGTTTAAAAGAATTTATCAATCCACATATTGGCATCCAAATCAAATGGAATACAAGGAAAATGAACACGATGATAAATATGCGATGCACGTCTGGAAGCATTATACAAATCATTTTCAATTATTTAAAGAAGCAACAGAAAATGCATTACAGGACTTTAAAAAAGGTTTAATTGGAAATGGTAGAAAACAAGAAGTAATTGAAAAACCAAAAACTAAAACAAAATCAAAACATAAATCATTTACATATATTAATAATATTACTGGTCAAACACAGTTAACCGATTTAATGAATGCTTTAAAACGTAAAAACCTTATTGATAATTCAACCGATTTAAAAGACTTTAGAAAAGCGTTTAGCGGAGAAGCTATTGATAAACCAATTACTTGGACTGGTAATATTAGTGAGCTTTCATATTTCATCAAGCAATTGCATAATGAATTAAAACTTGTTGAGAACTTAAAGCAACAGCAATGGACAGTAACTATAAACTGTTTTGTTCAAGAAAACGGAGAGCAATATAATCGCACTAAATTAAGAACTCAAAAAGTGCCATCTACATCAAAAAACATCGATTCTACATTAAATACACTAAAATAGCACTCTACACTTAAAGCGCAGTATTAAAATATTTTATTCAAAAACTACAGTTAATCTCTTTTAGATTAGCTGTTTTTTTATGGCACTCTACACTCTGCACCTTACTCTAAACCCTTGTTTCTAAAGTGTTTTTAAGCTCTGTTTCTGCCAACCTTTGTTTTCATAATCATAAAATTTTTATCAAATGGAAGCAATTATTTTAAGCACAAAACAGTACACAGAATTAGTAAATCGTTTAGATGTTCTAAACAAAAAACTAGAGGAAAAGCAAAAGAAACCTCAAGACACTTTTTTAGACAATCAAGAATTTTTACAACTAATGAATATTAGTAAAAGAACAGCGCAAACTTGGCGTGATGAAGGTATTGTGTCATTCTCTCAAATAGGTTCAAAAATTTATTACAGAATGAGCGATGTACAGAAGCTTTTAGATAAGAACTACAAACAAGCATTTTCTAACAAGAAACGAAATTATTAATCCCTAAATCTTAAAGTTATGCAAGTAGCCGTATCAGTTTTTAAAGACTTCGTAAACAAGGTTGAGGATAAGCCTTTAATGAAAATCCTAAATGATATTAAAATAGGTACATATAAAGCTGAAATAAGCGACATAAGAAACTTATTATCTATTGACAACAAAAAGGAAGTAGACCAACTTAAAAAGCAATTAATTGCTTTTACAGTATCAGGCACGTTTAATAATGGAAGAAGTATTGATAAAGTAAATTCATACAGTCAATATGTAATCTTAGATATAGATAAACTTTCAATTTCTCAATTAGAAGGTATTAAAAATACCACACGTTTAGCACCTTACACCTATGCGTCATTTGTTAGTCCTAGTGGTAAGGGCTTAAAAATTATTGTGAAAGTAAATGTAGCAAAAGAGCATCATAAAATAGCCTACAAACAAGTTGTAGACTATTATGAGCAAGCATTAAATATTGATATTGACACTTCTGGTAGCGATATTTGTCGTTTATGTTTTGTGTCTTATGATGAAGATTGTTTTATCAATTCTAATGCAGATACTTTTGAAGTAATTATAAAGCCAAAAGAACTAACACCACCAATAAAACGAAGCGACCAAGTAACTAGTGATATTGAAGCTTACATATCAGAAATAGAACATACAGCAACAGATATTACAGGTAATTATGAAACGTGGCGTAATTTAGGTTTTGCTATTTCCGAAGAATACGGTGAAGCAGGAAGAGAGTACTATCATAGAATTAGTAGGTTTTATATAAAATACAATTATCAAGAATGTGATAGGCAATATACTAGTTGTTTAAAGGCAAAAGGATCAGGTGTAAATATTTCTACATTTTACTATAAAGCGCATCAAAACAATATAAAACCGTATAAAACACCTATTGAAGAAGAAGTTTTAACAACTAAAAAAGAGGAGTTAAAAGAAGAATTTGAAAGTAGTCCAACATTCTCAAATTCCTTAATTCCTCAACTTCCGCAATTGCTTCAAGATATGGTTAAGCACACTAAATCAGAACAAGAACAAGATTTAATGATATTAGGTTCAATAACAACTATTAGTGCTTGTTTACCTAAATTATATGGCATCTACGATGGAGATAAAATTTATCCTAACCTATTTTTATTCGTAACAGCACCAGCGGCTTCAGGAAAAGGAAAAGTGAAATTTTGTAAACGTTTAGTAAATCGTATTCATAATAATATGCAGGAAGAATCAAAACTAATGAAAGAGGAATATAATACACAATTAGCACTCTATAATAAGAATAAAGGCAAAGACGCTTCAATAAAAAAGCCTCAAAAACCACCATTAAAAATGTTGTACATTCCTGCCAATAATAGTTCTTCTGGTATGTTTCAATTATTGTATGAAAACAAAGGAAAAGGACTAATATTTGAAACCGAAGCAGATACTTTGGCTAAAAATTTCGCAAAAGATTATGGCGATTATTCAGATGGTTTTAGAAATGCTTTTCATCACGAACCAATATCATATTATCGTAAAACAGAGCGAGAATATATAGAAATGAAAGAGCCTTGTTTATCTTGTGTATTAACAGGCACACCAAAACAAGTTTTGTCATTAATGCCAAATGCAGAAAACGGTTTATTTAGTCGTTTTATGTTCTATCAAATGCCAAGTAATACGAAGTGGAGAAATGTATTTGCAAATAGCACTAAGGGTGGTTTAAATGAGTATTATGATGTTTTAGGAGAACAGTTTTACGAGTTGTACAGTACGTTAAAATCAAATCAACCTATAAGATTTTCATATACAGAAACACAACAACAAGAGTTTTTAGAGTTTTTTCCTAAACTAAATCTATATTACTTAAATATCAATCCATTAGATTATGATGCTACAGTAAAAAGGTTAGGTATAATTGCATTTAGAATTAGTATGATTTTAACAGCAATTAGAACATTAGAAACAGGAGATATATCTGCTCAATTATATTGTTCTTCTGAAGATTTTCAAACAACGCTAACAATGGTAAAAGCGTTAATAAAACATAGTAGTAAGGTGTATTCTAGTTTACCAGAAGATAAAACAGCAATCAACTACAAGAACAAAAGAGAGCAATTTATAGAAAGTTTACCGTTACGTTTTACTACACAAGACTATATTAGTTTTGCAAGTAAACTAAATATTACTCAAAAAACAGCAGAACGCTACATCACGAGTCTTTGTAAATCTAAATTTTTAGCAAGAGAATCTCAAGGTAATTATTACAATCCATCAAAAGAAGAAAGTGAGGATAATGAGGAAAGTAAGGTTAATGAGTAGTTGTTTTCCTCAATTCCCTCAATTCCCTTAATTATCATTTTAGGGGTTGATAAAAAATATAACGCAATACGTTATATAAATACAAAGTAAATACTATATATTTATTGGCTCAAAAATTCCCTTATGAATCGCATAAAACAAGTTTTAGAAGAAAAAGGAATAAAACAAGTCTGGTTAGCAGATAAGTTAGGAAAAAGTTTCAATACGGTTAATGGTTATGTACAAAACAGAAATCAACCAAGTTTAGAAGTGCTTTATGATATAGCAAAAATATTAGGTGTAAACCCAAAAGAATTATTAGATACCAAAGAAAATTAACAATCAACTATATGAATCAAAACATATTACAATACGAATCTAAAGTGTGGTCAACTGCCGACCTTTTAATTGGTGCAGGTATTAAAACATCAGACTTTCCTAAATATATGATGCCTTACTTTGCAATGATTATGTTGGAAAGTAGATTGGTTAGGCATTACAAGGAATTATTAAAAGATTTTGATGTAGAGTCTATAAAAGATATTGATAATATAGATGACTTTTTAGAGGAGTTTAAAGATTACAATATAGGGTACAATGATTTAGTTGTTAAAAGCCAAAAAACATTAGCTGAAATATGCAGAAACGATAAAACTTTTGACAATGATTTTGATGCTTACCTAAAAGCATTTGACCCAGATACAAAAGAACTTTTAGGAGTTGACAGAGGTAATACAGAAGAAAAGTATTTAGATATTTCAGGTATTAGTGGTCAACTACGTAAAAAAGATATTTTATTCGATACAGTAAAAAAATGGAGTGAAATAGATTTAACACCATTTAATAACTCTGAAATAACAACATTAGAAGAACATATAAAACGAAAATGGGCAGATATTTCTGCTGAAACTGCTGGAGAGCAATATACACCTGATGATATTATTGCTTTAATTTCTGAAATCATACTTTCTAAAATAAAAGACACTAGCGAATTTCTAACAATTTATGACCCAACCTGTGGTGGTGGAAACCTGTTATTTGGAGTTGAGGATAGAATAAAAGAAAAATACAATAGACCAACAAAAACTTATGGAGAGGATTGGAGTGATAGTCTATATGCATTAGCTAAAATTGAAAGTCGTTTTCGTAATGATTCAGATATTAAGTACGGTAATACACTTACAAAAATTCATTTTATCGAAAAACAGTTTGATATTATAGTAGCAAACCCACCTTATGGTGTTGACTGGAAAGGTTACAGAAAAGATATTGAAAATGATACTACAGAACGTTTTCACGCTTTACCTTCAATTTCCGACGGTCAGTTTTTATTCACACAACATATTTTATCGCAATTAGATGCTAAAGGCTTAGCAGTAGTAGTGCATAACGGTTCTACATTATTTAGTGGCGATGCAGGTAGTGGTGAAAGTAATATCCGTAAATACTTATTTGAAAATGATTGGGTAGAAGCTATTATACAAATGCCTACTGATGAATTTTTCAACACCAATATTTACACCTACCTATGGGTTTTTAACAAGAATAAAACTGAAGAACGCAAAGACAAGGTAATCTTAATTAATGGTAGTGACTTTTATAAGCCTTTAAAAAAGAGTAAAGGTAAAAAACGTAAAGAAATGGTTTTTGAAAACAGAAAAACTATTATTGATGTTTTAACAAATTTTACTGATACAGAATATGCAAAGGTTTTTGATAAATGGCACTTCTATTTTAATAAACAATCAATAATGTTAACCAATGTAGATGAGAATGGAAAGACGTTTGAAGATCAATTACCAGTTAAGCCAAATAAACTAGGAGAAGAAATTAGAGCAAAATCTATAAAACTAAATCCTAATAAAATAACCCAGGTTGCAGAAGAAGAAACGATTGAGATTACAGACTTTGAAATATCAACATTTGATACTACTAAATACAATTCTCTTTATGAATATTACACAGTACATATAAGTCCATTAGTAAGTCGTTTAGATTATAAAGAAGCAGATTTAAAAATAATATCAGATAAGGTTAAATACTATTTCGATGCTGAAAAGGAAACGATTATTGAAGAAACTAAGGATAGTAAAACAGAACTTGGTAATGGTAAAATTGTTGTAAAATCAGCCTTCAAAAAAGCAACTAAAACTAAAGAAGCATCTATTGTAATTACAACAGAGTTAACACCAGATTACGAGAAAGATTATGAGGTAATTTCATACAGTCCTGATGAGCTAGAAAACCAACATAATATTGCCAACTTTATGGCAAAATACATTACGAAGCCTTTTGAATACATCGAAAACACGATAGGTGTAGAAATAAACTTTAATAAAGTGTTCTACAAACCAGAGCTTTTACGCTCGCTGCACGATATTACTGCTGATTTACAGGAATTAGAAATCCAATTATCTAACCTAGAAAAAGAATTAGCAATTTGATGGTAAAGTATAATAATTATAAAGAGTCAGGTTTAAGGTGGTTTGGCGATATTCCTTCTCATTGGGAAATAGAAAGATTAAAAAATATTTTTGCTTTTTGTACAGGCTTATCAATCACAAAGAAAAACCTACATAATAAGGGCGTACCTTGTGTTAGCTATGGCGAGATACATTCAAAGTTTGGATTTGAGCTTAATCCAGCAATTCATTCTTTAAAATGTGTAAATATAGATTATCTAAATACTTCCAAAAAATCATTATTAAAAAAGGGTGATTTTATATTTGCTGATACATCGGAAGATATTGAAGGTTCTGGGAATTTCACATATTTAAATAGTGATATTCCTGTTTTTGCTGGCTATCATACTATAATGGCAAAACCGAAAATTAAATTCGATTATCGGTACATAGCATATTTAATTGATAGTTCATCTTTTAGAACACAATTTCAAAGTAGTGTAGCAGGTATAAAAGTCTATAGCATTACACAGGGTTTATTAAAAAGATTATTAATTTATATTCCTACGTTAAATGAGCAAATATCTATATCTCAACACCTTGATATAAAAACCAGTTCAATAGATAAAAAAATAAACCTACTACAGCAAAAGTTGAAATATTATAAAGCTTATCGTAAAACATTGATTAATGATGTTGTTACAAAAGGTTTAAATAAAGAAGTGCAACTAAAAAAATGTGATATAAATTGGTTGTCGGTAATCCCTAAACATTGGCAAATAAAAAGGGTTAAAGACGTGTTTAATATTAGCAGAGGTAGGGCAATAGCAAAAACAGAATTAAAGGATAATGGTAAATACCCTGTATATTCATCACAAACAAAGAACAAAGGGATATTAGGCTATATAAATACTTTTGATTTTAATGCAGATTTATTAACCTGGACTACTGATGGTGTTAATGCAGGTACAGTTTTTATTAGAGAAGGTAAATTCAATTGCACAAATATTTGTGGTACATTAATTCCAAAAAAGAGGCCAAAACTATCTCTAGATTATATGGCTTTTGCGGTGCAAGAAAGTACACAGCATAATAAAAGAATTGATACAAATGGTGCTAAAATAATGAGTAATGAAATGGCTGTTATAGATATTGTTTTTCCACCATTAGAAGAACAAATCGATATTGCTAGTTATATAAACTCAAAAACTAAAACCATTGCAAAAATTTTAAAGAACATCGAAGCTCAAATAGCAACCCTAAAAGAGCTACGTAAAACATTGATTAATGAGGTGGTAACAGGTAAAGTAAAGGTAACAGCTTAATTTATGGATGAACTAATATTACAAGATAAATACTTAATGAACTTCTTTACCAATGGTAGAGATGGTTTAGGGTATAAAGAAGTAAAAGCAAACACAGTTTCTAAACTACATTTTGTTGTAGAAGATTTAAAATATTTTATAAGCGAAACATCCCTTAATAAAAAGGCATACAGAACCTTATTAAAAAAATTCAATAATAACGAAAAAGAGTTATTACAAGAGTTTCAAGAGTTTCTCAATAAACGTATTGGCGAATCTATGAATATGGCGTTATTTATTAATAACAATAAATCAGTAACATTTAAAGGTGTTAAAATAAATCTCTTTTACCCAAGTGGTAGTATTACTCAAGGCGATAAGTTATTCGATGAAAATATATTTTCAGTAGTACAAGAGTTGCCATATATGTATCACTACCAAGGTAAAAAACAATTCAGTTTTAGACCAGATATTACCTTTTTTGTTAACGGTATATTTTTAGGCTATTCAGAATTAAAATCAAACTACAATAATCAAACCGCTAGTAAAGACGGTAAAACCAAAATAGCTAATGATTATCAAAAAGCGGTAACAAACTATTTAGATATTGCAGATGGTAATGATGTTGATAAAAGCATTCGTAAAGATTTTTTAAAAATATTTGAAAAAGCAATACATATTACAACTACAGATGTTCAAGACACATTTATTATTAGAAACATAGTAAATCATTTTGATGCTATTAAAACAAAGGTAGAAGATAAGTCCTACGATTTTGAAGACTATAAAACCAAAATAGCCTATGATTTAAAATCATATCCAATATTAAATAAAGAAGCTAGTAAGCAACAACGTTTTGAGGAAGTTTTTAAAGCTCTATATGGTAAAAAAATGATAGAACGTGAAATACTCTATTATAACTTTATTGAGCGTGAATTAGTGAAATCAGAAAAAGGGAAACAAAAAGAATACAAACATAATGATGGTAGATTAATTGCACCAAGACCTAAACAAAAATTTGGTGCAGATAAAATCATCAATAAAATAGATGAATTTCTAGAACACGAAGACGAGCCAGATTACTTCATAAATAAACTACGTCAACAACTAACTGAAAAGGGTTTAGGGGCTTCACAAATTGAAGAATTAATTGCTAAAAGGCAAAAGTATCAAAACAATAAAAACGTATATTCTTTACTATTGCAATATGCAGCAGGTTTTGGTAAAAGTAATATTATAGGTTGGTCTTCTTTAATGTTAAAAGATTTACGTAAAAATGATGAGTTTGTCTATGATAAAATAATGTTGGTTGTAGATAGAGTTCAATTAAGAGATCAATTAGACAGTAAAATGTATAATATGAATATTGCTAATAGTATGTTCATAGAGGCTAATAGTAAAAAATCATTTTTAGAAGCCTTAAATACAGATAAACGTATTGTTGTTGTCAATCTTCAAAAGTTCAATTCAATAAGAGAATTTTTAGATGATGAAGTAGTAAAAACTTTATCAACTATGCGTATTGCTTTTTTAATTGATGAAATACACCGTTCAAATAGTGGAGCACAACACGAAGAAATGGTATCGTTATTTGATGAATTACAAAATAGTTTTGATACTAATAAAGAGTATAAAAAAGAATACAAAAAGAAAAATTTAATAATAGGTTTTACAGCAACACCAAGCGACGTTACTTTAGCTCGTTTTGGAGAGTACAACAAGTATGCAGAAGCAGAGAAAATTTGGGTTCCTTTCGATAGTTATACAATGAAAGAAGCTATTGAAGATGGTTATATTTTAAATCCAATTAAAGGTATTGTCCCTGTATCTGCTAAAATGTATTTTGAAAAACCAGACGATGCAACAGAAGGTTTTGAAGGAGATACAGGCTATCACGAAAAAGCATTACCAGATAATCCTGAAGAAGGTGTTGATGCTAATGGTAAAAAATACAGAATTAGTAAAAAGAATATTTATGAAAATGAAGAACGCATTGAAGCTATTTCAAAGTTTGTTGCCAAACGTTTAGTAACTGCGGTTTATCATAATATTAGAGGTACAGCAAAATCTATGTTTGCAGCATCTTCAATCAAAGCAGCTATAAAATATCGTAAATACATACAACAGTTTTTTAATGAATTAGTTGAAGAAAAGAAATATGAACGCTTTAAAGATGCACCAATCTATATAGTTTATAGTTCAGATGGTCAAAAATATGAAAGTGCAACAACGTTAAATGGTGGCTTATCAGAATCCAAAGTATTACAAAATTTTGCTATCAAAAAGAATGGTTTAATAATAGTAGTAGATAAATTACAAACAGGTTTTGATGAACCTAAATTACATACCTTATTTTTAGATAAAGAAATAAGAGGTATCAATGCAATACAAACTATTTCAAGAGTAAATAGAACAGCAGGTAAATATAAAAAGGACTGTAAAATTATAGACTTATCTTATAAGAATGTTAATGTAAATAATATTAAACAAGCATTTGAACATTTTAGTAATGTTGTAGTAAGTGATTTTGATCCATTAGGACAAGAACAACTATTGCAAGATATATTCGAAAACTTAAGTCAAGACACTATTTACAAACAACATTTTAAATCTTTTAAGGCATATCAATTAGGTAATAAAGAGAGTATTCAGCCTATATTAGATTTAGAAAATACCATTACTCAATACGTAAGAAAGCAACCAGAGGAAGCAAAAAAGTTAAAACATAATATTAACAAGTATTTTAAAATATTAAATTTAATAGCTTTTGTAATTGAAATTGATGATAAGTATAGCGATGAATATTTTACGGAGTTTTGGTACAGGTACAGTGTTTTATACAACTCATTAACAGGTACAACAGAGTTAATTGATGATGTTGAAGTTTATTTTGATAATAGAATAGGTATAGTTGCTCCACCAGAGGAAGAAGCTAAACCTAAAGGGAAATCAAATGACAATGAATCATCAGGTAAACCAGGTAAACAATATAAGTTTGATATTTTAGCAGTAATAGAAAAACGTAATGAAGAGGAAGAAGAAATTGAAGCTTTAATATTAGATTTTCAAAATAAAATAGAAGCCTTTTTTGAATATGTAAATAAAGAGGGTAATCGCTTAATAGCAAAAATGAAAAGCACTAAAACTGTTTTTGATGAAGATGAAATCTATAAAGACTTTGAAATTATTTATAAGAAGTACATTAGAAGAAATCGTAAAGCATTAGGTCAATTTTTTATTAAAGAAACCGAAGACATCGTAAACCAACTTTGTGATGATTTTGAAAAAAGTCTTAAATAATAAATAATTAAGGGTACAAATATTATAAAATGGCTACAAAAAAAACAAAACGTACAATCAATTATTTTGACATCGCACCGATATTTAATGATGGGCAACAATTGTCAGATTTTATAGATATATTTTCTGAAATTAATAGTTTGTCTACTACAAAAGATAAAGACAGGTTTGTTATTAATAAAGAAAAACGTTTGTATATAACAAATTTGAGCTTCAATGACAATCAAAAGCGCATATCAGGTAAGATATTAAACATAAGAATGGATAGTTTTCCTGAACTAATGAATACGTCAGATGACAAAATTCGTGATATAGAAGCAGACGATGACGAAGGTATTATTGAAACAGCTCATTTTATTTTATCACATTCAAATGATTCTTTGGTTCTTTCTTTTGAGTTTAACCAATTTGGTCCACGTATTTCGGATTTTATATACTACATAGAAAGTATTTCTTATCGTTTAGAAGTATTAACTAAAGTTGTATATCAGCCATTTGTAAGAGATGAGTTAGATTCGTATAAGCGCAGGATTAATAGAGTTTCTTCTGTTGTTGCTAAAGTTCATAAAGATGATGTAAAAAGAATAAATGAGTTTGATTCAGAGCTTTTTGATGCATTCGAAACCGCAGAGCGTATTTCTGATGCAGAATACGTAACTTTACAGCTAAGCTACGACTATAGGCAATTGTCTGATACACCTAAAATTAAAGATAAAATTTTTAATATTATAGATTCAGTTAGAAGAGATAAGTCTTTATTAAATGTTTTTTCTTCTTTAAAAGTAAAAGCAGAAGATGAGCAAACATCAAATCGTATTAAAGACTTTGATTTATTGAATATATGGGTTAAATCAAGAATAGATGTTGAGAAAAAGGAAAAGTCAAGAGTAATTGTATCATCAGATATTTTATTTAAAATGAACCAAGCATTAACAAAAGAATTTAAATAACCAAAGTGAAAAAGGTTTTAAATATATACATTAGATATCCATTACTTTGGGATATAATTTTCGCTTCTATAATATGTTTTCTTTATAATTTTTTATTAAGTAAGATTGATTTAAATATTGCGATTAATCAAGATTTAATAACTTCTATTTTTTCAGATCTGATTGGTACTTCAATTTCTTTAGCAGGTTTTGTTTTAGCATCTTTAACTATTATAGTAACTTTCAAAGATAATATTAGCCAAAAACATAACGCTCATTCATCAAATGTGAGTGAAAGTTTTGATAATAAACATCAATCTGGTATTGCGCTGCTATTTTCAAGTAAACATTATGGTAGAATAGTTGGTGTTTTTACTTGGGCAGTTTTCATTTACTTGTTTCTTTTTTTAGTCTTGTCTTTTTTGAAATTATTTATTGGTAAAATAGAAGATAAGTTTTACGTTTATTTATGTATTGTACCTATAGTTTTAATTACTCTTACCATATTTAGAAGTGTTCTAGTGTTATATAAAATAATAAAACTTCAATTAGCTCGATAAATTACAATTCCCCACAACCCAAAACCCAGTTTTCTCGTACCTCAAAACCCTCTGTCTTTTGTGTTGTTCCGCGCGCCACCGCATAGTTGGTTTTATGTCACAATAGTTGTAGCCAACGCTATAATAGCACATTGCTTCTTTTATTTAAAAGTATCTATTTTAATAAATTGGTACAATAAAAAAGCAAAGAGCTATTGCCAACGCTCAAAACAACTATTCCGCCACAAAACCAACCCAAAGCTAAGTTACATAATAGAAGTTATAGGAGCAAAAATCCTTTCAATGGTTGCCTACGGCGTTTTATTATATTTTCGTCGCTATAACTGCTATTATGTAAAATATCCGCTTATCCAACGCTCACATCCGAACATATAACAACATTTTGAACAAACATTAAACAACAGAACAATTAAAAGATTACGTCAATTTAAATTAATTTTTTATTAGGTGTTAATTGTTGTATGGTATAATAATTGCTTTTTGTACATTTGCAAAGAATTATGTACAAAGCAAAAGAAATATCGGATTGGATTTTAAGTAAGATAGATACAGAAGCTGGTGATACAATTTCACCGTTAAAACTTCAAAAACTATTATATTACTGTCAAGCTTGGCATCTTACTATTTTCGACGAAAGACTTATAGACGAAAATGTAGAAGCTTGGGCGCACGGTCCTGTGTTTTCTTCTCAATATACTCGTTTTGCTTACATTCCGAGAAATGAACAAATAAAACCTAAAACAATAAATCTTTCTATACCTCAATTCAACGATAAATCAGAAGAATTATTAGAGGAGGTTTTAAGAACGTATGGCGAGCATTCTGCAAGTTACTTAGAAAATCTTACTCATAGTGAAAAACCTTGGCTTACCGCAAGAGGTGGTTTACAACCTTACGAACGTTCTAATAACGTTATTGAGGATAAAGCTATGATTGATTTCTACTCTAAGTATAGAAAATAATGGCTAAAAGGAAGAAAAGAGGTGGTTTCATTTCTTCACAAGCCACTCAAAATCCAACAGATAATAAATTTATAAATAAAGAAGCGTTAAAACTTGATGCTTTCGAACAAGAAGGTAATAATGCTTGTGTTTTTTTATCTTTAAAATATATCCAGTATAAAACTCAATGTTTTTCTGATTGGTCTAATCAAGAAATGAATGTTTTTTGGAATTTCAATGAATCTATACATAATACGTCTTGGCAGCTTGTATATGCATCAGCGAGGAAGAAAAATAAAACAGGTTTAGCATATACGATAATAGATAAGAAGCAATACCCTAAAACTCATTTTTCAAAAAATCTCTCAGATGATATAACATTGTTTGAATTACGTTTAAATCAGAAAATGCGTGTACACGGCTTTAGACATAAATCTATATTTTATCTCTGTTGGTTGGATAGAGAACACAAGCTTTTAAAATAATTCTATAAAGTAAATTTTTTTATAAATAAGTTGTGTTGTATAAATATTCGTTATCTCATTCAACTGCACAAAACCATCATTAAGTCCAAGTATTCCTTAACTCAAGTCTTTGTTTGTTTCATTTCACTAACAAATATTAAAGTCCACTTTTCCCCACCACCCAAGAAATAGGATATAAAAAAATAGGTTTAAAAAAGTTAGTACCACGCCATAGCATATTGCTTTTTCTCGTACCTCAAAAAAACAAAAAGCTATCGTCTAAAAGTCCTGTATAAGTATTAATTTAAATGCTGTTTTATCAAACAACTATTTAAACCAATACCCATACAAACGCTTCATCCACCGCACAGTAAAAGATTAAAACCTATTTTTTTAAGTGTTAATTCCCCAGAAAAGTTAAATTTATAGAATGAAAAAAATGATTGAAGATTTATTTGATTTATTCTTTCCTAAAGATATAGATGAAAACGGTATTGAAATTGAAAATCCTGATGGCGACGATTCATATACAACAAAAGTTTTCACAATAGTTATGCTGATAATTATAGTAATATTCGCATTTATAGGATTAAAATAAAAAAAGGTAGCAAATATATGTGGCTTCCTCTGCCATCCGCACAAGCCTGTAAAGGTCAAGCCCTACGGGTTTTGAATAAAACTTTTTTCACAAACTTTTTTCTTTTTCATTAAACATTTTAACTCAAAAAACTTTTATCCAAAAACCTTGACAGCCTTACCCACGCCACAACAACTATGGCTATCTTTTTATTCTTTTCAAAAAAAATAATGTAGCGAAGCGTAGCGAGCAATTTTAAATTGGATAGCTATGTCAACTTTTGAACTGAAAACACACCGTACAGGAAAAACTTACTCAAACCCTCATTTTTTCATCCTAAACAAAGGATTAAACAGCGGAAAACCGCTCTCAAATCCTTGTCCTAATTGTTTTGTAGTTACTACTTCAACCGAAAAAGAGAAAAACACACTTTTTCACTTATCTATGATGCTACAAATAGGCGGTTTTTACGCTTATTATTTAAAAGGAAGTGTTATTCCGTTTATCTCAATAGATGATTGCAGAAAAACGCTTAAAAATAGTTTAAAATCAAATTGTAATGCAGAGGATATAATGCAAAAACATATTAAAGCGGTTGAAGTTATCAGTAAAAAAGAAAAAGAGTTACAAAATGTCATTGAAAAAATGGCAGTTTTAAAGGTCGCATATATACGTAATTGTTTCAACTTGATGCAAAGCAAAGAAGCCTAACGCAAAGGCATCGTAAAGGCTTGAAACAGTAACAAAATGGTATAATTTTAGTTATATTAGAGGGGTAAACAAAGTTTAAAAGCAATATCAAGTCCGTACCAAATCCGAACAAATATTAATTTTAAATTGTAATAGAGATGGGAAAAATTCCACAGGGTATTTTAGGAAGCTTATCGGGTAAGGTAGGTAGTATTATTGGAGGTAGTTGGAAAGGTATCGACTACATCAGAATTAAGCCAGCAAGTGTGGCGAATCCTCGAACAGAGGGACAAGTGAATCAACGTAATAAATTTACCATTACATTGGAGTATTTGCAAGCGACTAAAGATTTTATAAAAATCGGTTATAAGTCATTTGCAACCAAGAAAACGGAATTTAATGCTGCTATGTCTTATGTGTTAAATAATGCAGTAGGCGGTATTGCACCTAACTTCACGATTGATTATTCTTTAGCTTTATTAAGTAGAGGTGGTTTGTCTGGTGTTTTAAATGGTACAACTGATTTAACCAATGCAGGACAAGTTTCTTTTGGTTGGGGAGACAACTCAGCAGAAGGAAATGCAAATGCAACGGATAAAGCAATGGTATTAGTTTATAATCCAAGTAAGAAAGAATCAATTTCTATTCTTGATGGTGCTGATAGAACAGTAGGTTCTCAAGTCGTTACTATACCAGGCACTTATGCAGGTGATACAGTAGAGCTATTTATGGCATTTGTTTCTGCTGATGGTACACAAGTATCGAATAGTGTGTATTTAGGCTCTGGTACGGCAGCTTAATAACTTTAAGCATAAATACATATTGAAAACCGTTTCTATTAATTTAGAAGCGGTTTTTTTATGCTTATAGATCACTTAATTATGAGGTTTAAAATGTTAGACCTATGTTGTACCTATTTTAATATTATTTATATAAAGTCAATAAATACAATGCTTTTAAGATGTTATTAATATAACACGGTGTTGTAACCAGTTATTATTCTATTATCTTTTCAGTACTTGCTCCAAGCCAGTATTCAATGAATGAATCAAAACTGAAAATTAATACAATAAATAGAATAGTAATTCCAAAAGTGATTAATCTTTTTTTAATAGGAATTCTAGTTTTTGAATGAAAGCTAGTAAGCTTAATGACAATATCTTTTACTATTTCTCTATTGAAAAATAGAATTAATAATAACATTAAAAGAACTATTATGGCATTTGCTAAAGCTGGATATACATCAAGAAAAATAATATCGAATACAATTATGTTTACCATTATAGGTAATAAAATCAATACTCCTATCAATTTTGTTTTATTCCATAATAGAAACCAAGCTCCTAAAAGTTGAAAAATACCAACGAACAAAATATAAGTATATGAATGTCCCATAAATGTCCAAGCCAATGAAAATCCACTTGCCTCACCTAAAGTTGTATTAGCAATTTCAGTAGGTAATTTTCCTTTCATATAAAATTGACCACCTAATAATTTAGATAGTCCATAAATATTTATGATAATAAAAACACATTGGCGTAAGACAAGTTCGATAGTCGCTTTATAATTAAATTTATTCATAGTTGCTTTTTAAAGAAGAGAAATTCAGTTGAGATTAACTTAAGAATTGAAACACTGATGGATACTTTACGGATTTCCCATTATGATATCTGAAAGTATTAGATATTATAACTATAAAATTTATAAAATACATTACGCTGATAGTTATTAGTATTCCAGCAAAAGAAATAGTTGTTAGTTCAAGCTTTGAGGTAAGAAAAAGACCAATAACTAATAAAAACAAAAGTAGTGTCCAAGATATTTGAAAATTTAAAATGGATTTTCCGACATAGTCTATGTCTTTTATCTTATCTTTTTTAGAAGTCCAAATAATTAATGGAATTAATATACCAAGCAATGGAAATGCTATAAAACCTAGTTGGGATAAATTCAATAGTAATAAAGCTTTACTATCTTCAATAATTTGCCAATCTATTAATTCGTTAGGTGTAACATTTAAGGCGCTAGATAATCTTTTAATAGAATCTCCAGTAGGTTGGGTTTCACCATTTTCAATTCTTTGAACTGTCCGTAAACTTAAACCAGAATTTTCAGCCAAGAGTTCTTGTGACATTCCGTTTCGCTTTCTTAATTCTTTTACTCTTTTTGCTAAATCTTTATTCTTCAATTGTGTGATGTTTAATTGTTGAAAGCAAAGCTAAATAAAAGCATTGGCATTGGTGTCGTCATTTATATGACATCTTTACGTCATCTGTGTTTTAATTGGTTACAACTTGTTATATCCAAATAAATATATTTGTTTTTAGTTATATTATTCCGGATAATACAAGTTTATTATTGGTTTTATCTTCTTTTTTTAATTTCTGTAATGCAATATCTAATGGATTCTGTATCTCCATTAAATCTTTTCTTCTAACATGTGTGTAAATCATAGTGGTTTCTGGTTTGGCATGACCTAGCAAAGATTGTATATACCTAATATCAACTCCGTTTTCTAGCAAATGTGTTGCATAGCTATGCCTTAATGTATGTGGTGTTACCGTTTTTTTAATATTAGCCTTTACACAACTTTTCTTTAAAAACTGTCGTACACTTTCAGTACTGTATTTTCCACCTTTTTGACCTTCAACAAAATAAAATTTAGGTTTGTAAGAATGGTAGTAATTAGAAAGTAACGGAATAAAACTATCCGCTAAACTNACATACCTGTCTTTTCTTCCTTTTCCGTTTTTAATAACTAATTGTTTTCTTTGAATATGAAAATCAGTCAATTCTAAATTAACCAATTCACTAATTCGTAAGCCANAAGAATAAATTAATACTAAAATGGCTCTATGTTTTAGGTTTTGGGTGCTACTTATAATTTTTAATACTTCTTCTTGAGATAAAACACTGGGTAATTTTCTAGACTTTTTAGGTCTTTCTAAAACCAAATCATTAATTTCTGTATGAGGATAAAAAACAATAAAAATCTTTAAAGCACTTATAAACTGCCTTTGCGTGCTAATAGAATAGTTGCGTGTTATAAATACGTTTTCAATAAAAAGCTCTACAGCTCTATTGGTTAAATTATTTAAAGGTGTTTTTCTGTAAAAATTTATAAAATCAGCAATAAAGAAAGTATATGTTTTAATAGTACTTTGGCTGTAACGTTTTCCTTTTAAAAAAAGATAAAAATTATTTAAAAGGTTTTTCTGCTCTTTAGTTAAATTTCTTGTAAAAAGTTCTTTTTTATGAAGTTTAGAAGTGTCAACTATTGTAATATCTTTAAAAACAGTAAGAATAGTTTGTAAATTTTCTTGAGAATATTTTATGTACCAAGTATTTAAGCTTTTACTCCAATAAGACCCTTTTATAGACCTTACCAATGCAATCAATTTCTTGTGATAAGAAAACTGAATTAAAAGTTGATTTTCTTTTCGGTGAGTTTTTTGTTCTAGAAAAATTTTAGGTAGCTTTTCCAATTTTTTTTTTTATTATAGCACNATAAATATAGTAAAAATTGTTAAAACAAAGGTTTTTTAATCTGTTAATTATCAGTTATTTATTGTTTTGTTGGTTCTTTATTGATAGAATTCATGTTTCATTAGTATATAATACAAACCCCATTTGCAGGTAATATTGGTTTCTTTATATTGATGCAGCACGTCTAGAAAAGTAATTTTAATGCGCCTCTAACCAGTTTTGGCCAATACCAATTTCTACATCTAATGGAACCGTCATTTTAAAGGCATTTTCCATTTCGTATTTTATAATCGGTTTGATGGTTTCTAGCTCGTCTTTATGTGCGTCAAAAACCAATTCATCATGCACTTGTAATAACATTTTAGATGTAAAGTTTTCTTTTTCAAATCGTTTATGTATGTTAATCATTGCCAACTTAATAATGTCTGCTGCAGATCCTTGTATGGGCGCATTTACGGCATTTCTTTCTGCACCAGATCTAACCATAGCATTTCTAGAATTAATATCTTTTAAATACCTACGTCTGTTTAAAACGGTTTCTACATAGCCTTTTTCTCTAGCAAAATCTACCTGTGCAGCCATGTATGCTTTTAATTTTGGGTAGGTTTCATAATAGGTGTCAATCAATTCTTTGGCTTCACTTCTAGAAAGATTGGTTTGGTTGCTTAAACCAAAGGCAGAAACACCGTATACAATTCCAAAATTTACGGTTTTTGCGTTGCTACGTTGTTCACGCGTAACTTCTTCTAAAGGAACATTAAACACTTTTGCAGCGGTAGAAGCGTGAATATCTTCGCCATTTTTAAAAGCGTTAATCATTGTTTCTTCTTTGCTTAAAGCAGCTATTATACGCAATTCTATTTGGCTGTAATCTGCTGCTAATAACACATAATTTTTGTCTCTTGGTACAAAAGCTTTACGTACTTCTTGACCACGTTTTGTTCTAATAGGAATGTTTTGTAAATTGGGGTTGTTAGAACTTAATCTACCAGTAGCAGCCACAGCTTGTGCATAAGCAGTATGTACTCTACCTGTTTTAGAGTTTACTTCATTTGGCAACGCATTTACATAGGTGCTTTGTAATTTTTTATACTGTCGATATTCTTGAATATCTCTTATAATTTGATGGTCTTTTGCTAAGTAAGACAAAATGTCTTCGCCTGTTTTGTACTGTCCTGTTTTTGTTTTTTTTGGTTTTTTAACCAATTCTAATTTTTCAAAAAGTACAATTCCTAATTGCTTAGGCGAACCAATGTTAAATTCTTCTCCTGCTTGCTCATAAATACTTTTTTCTAACCNGTTGATGTCATCCGTTAAGGCAACAGATAATTCTTTTAGAAAANCGGTATTTAGATTTATACCTTCAATTTCCATAGCTGTTAAAACCGAAACGAGTGGCAATTCAATTTCGTTAAAAAGTTGGGTAACGTTGCCACTTTCTAATTCGCTAGTAAATAGTTGTTTTAATTGTAAGGTCATGTCTGCATCTTCTACAGCATATTCAGTCTGCTCTGCAATAGGTACCACTCTCATAGAAAGTTGATTTTTTCCTTTTTTACCAATTAGCGCCGTAATAGAAACAGGTTGATAATTCAAATACGTTTCTGCCAAAACATCCATATTATGGCGCATATCTGGATTGATTAAGTAGTGTGCAATCATTGTATCAAATAACTTGCCTTTTACAGGCATGTTATAATTAGACAAAACTTTGATATCATATTTTAAATTGTGCCCAATTTTTTCGATATCACTTTCAAAAAAGGGTCTAAATTCTTCTAAAATAGCTTTAGTTTCTGCTTGATCTTCTGGAAACGAAACATAATAACCTTTGCCAGCTTCGTAAGAAAATGCAATGCCAATTAACTCTACTTCTAAGGCTTTTAAACCTGTNGTTTCAGTATCAAAACAAACCGAAGTTTGTTCCATTAATTTTTTTAATAATAATTTTCTAGAAAAAGNAGAATCTATATGTTGATAAAAATGATTGGTGTTTTCTATGGTTTTAAAACCAGCAGCTATATCTGCTTCAGAAACACTTCCAGCTCCTGGAGCTGCAAATAAATCAAACTGACCTTCTGGGTTTGAAGGTGCTTTTTTGGGAGTCTTCTGAACTGCGCTCGAAGTGTCATTTGTTTCATTTTTTATTTCGCCTGTGGTGCTAGCACCAAAGGTTTTTAAGAAATTGGTTAAAAGATTTCTAAACTCAAGCTCGTTAAAAAGTTCGGTTACTTTTTCCATATCTGGTTGCACTAACTCAAAATCATCTGCATTAAAAGTTACAGGAACATCTAGCATAATGGTAGCTAATTTTTTAGAAAGCAAGCCCAATTCTTTATTGGCTTCTACTTTTTCTTTCATTTTTCCTTTTAACTGATCTGTATTTTCTAGCAACGCTTCCATAGAACCAAATTGCGCTAAGAATTTTTTGGCAGTTTTTTCGCCAACTCCAGGTAAACCTGGAATGTTATCTGCAGAATCGCCCATCATTCCTAAAAAATCAATTACTTGTAAAGGATCTGTAACTTCAAATTTTGCTTGTACTTCTGGAATACCCCAAACATCATAACCACCTCCAAAACGTGGTTTGTACATAAAAATATTATCAGAAACCAATTGTGCAAAATCCTTATCTGGTGTAACCATAAATGTTTGGTAACCTTCTTTTTCTGCTTGTTTAGAAAGNGTTCCAATAACATCATCTGCTTCAAACCCTTCTTTAACCATAATAGGAATGTGCATGGCTTTTAAAATTTCCATAATATAAGGCACAGCCAACTTTATGGCTTCAGGTGTTTCATCTCTATTGGCTTTGTAAGCTTCAAATAATTCTACTCTGTCTGTACTGCCACCTTTGTCAAAACAAACGGCTAATTTATCTGGTTTTTCTCTTTTAATTACGTCTAAAAGNGAGTTCATAAAGCCCATTATTGCAGAGGTATCTAAGCCTTTAGAATTTATTCTTGGGTTTTTAATAAATGCATAATATCCTCTAAAAATTAATGCATATGCATCAACTAAAAATACTCTTTTTTGATCTGACATTTTAATAGATTTATTTGGAATGCTAAAGCTACAAAACTTTAACATCCTATTAAAATTCATTCATGTTTTAACAAGTATATTTGTTAGGTTTTTTTAAATATTTCTATTTTATGCGTTGGTTTATTAGATTGGTAACTTTATTAGCGATTATACTTTTGTTAGAGTTTTACGCATTTCAGGCTTTAAAAACAGTTTCCAAAAGTAAAATTTTAAAATATTTTTGGATTTTTACAAGTATAGGTGCCTATCTAAATTTCTTTTATGTTGCCTTAACTTATGATAGAAGCCAAGGCCAAACCCCACAATTTCAGATGGCAATGGGGGTAATGTTAACGGTNTTAATACCTAAAATAGTTATTTTACTAGTGCTTTTTGGAGAAGATATATATCGATGGATTGCAAAAGCAATTTCTGTACTTTCTCCAGAAGAAACAAAAGCCTTACCAAGTAGAAGAAAATTTATAGCACAACTTGCTTTAGGATTGGCTGCAATACCTTTTGCAGGTTTTATTTATGGTATTGTTCAAGGAAAGTACAATTATAAAGTTTTAAAATATCAACTAGCATTTAAAGATTTACCAGACGCTTTTGATGGTTATACCATCACACAAATATCAGACATACATTCTGGTAGTTTTACCAACAAAGAAAAAATACAATACGGGGTTNATTTAATTAATCAACAAAAATCAGATTTGATCTTATTTACAGGAGATATTGTAAATAATAAAGCGGATGAGATGGATAATTGGATTGCTGTTTTTGACAAGTTAGAAGCTAAAGAAGGTAAGTATTCCATTTTAGGAAATCACGATTATGGAGATTATATGGATTGGAAAAACCCACAAGATAAAATAGATAATTTTCAAAAAGTAAAAGACATTCACCAAAAAATAGGGTTCGATTTGTTATTAGATGAACATCGGTATTTAAAAAAAGACGGACAACAAATTGCGCTTTTAGGTGTAGAAAATTGGGGAAAAGGGTTTAACCAAGCTGGAGATTTAGACAAAGCTGCAAAAGGAGTACATAAACACGATTTTAAAATTTTAATGACTCATGATCCAAGTCATTGGGAATATCGAGTAAAAGAAGACCCTTTTCATTATCATTTAACATTAAGTGGACATACGCACGGTTTGCAAATGGGTATAGAAATACCCGGTTGGTTAAAATGGAGCCCATCTAAATATGTGTACAAGCAATGGGCAGGTTTGTACCAAGAAGCAGATAAATTTATCAATGTAAATAGAGGTTTTGGCTATCATGCTTTTCCTGGTAGAGTAGGTATTTGGCCAGAAATTACAGTGATAGAACTTAAGAAAGCATGATAATTATTTCATTTAAAAGCTTTTAAGTATATTTGTGTATTAACAAAACTCATTTTTTACGTTATTCCCTTTTAAAATAATTATGTTATGACAAAATTTGGAGAAATAATTAGTAAACAAAAGCCAGTTCTTATAGATTTTTATTCAGATTGGGATGATACAGAAAATACTTTAGATACGCTTAGAAATGTTGCAGCTGCATTAGGAGACAAAGCTAAAGTAATTAAAATTGATATTAAAAAGAACGAAATACTTGCAGACGCTTTGCATGTAAAAGGAAATCCAACTTTTATTATTTATAAAGAGGGCGAAATGAAATGGCGGCAAACAGGTTTTCAAGATGCAAAAACTCTTATTCGCTTAGTAGAGGAGTACCTTTAATTTTTAAGGCTGAATTTGTTTTAGTTTTTTTAATAAGTAGCTATTCCTGCTTTCATTACTCGCTTTTTTTTCGTTCCTCAAAAAAGAGCTCAAACACGCCATTCAATCAGGGCTAAACTTGTTAGCTAACTTATGGTATTGCTTTAAACACAAAGCCTTGTTGGGTAAATTGGGTTAATACTTTGGGCAAAACATATCGAAGTTTTTTACTGGCTTTTACACTATCATGAAAAACAACAATACTTCCATTTGTGGTGTTTTGTAGAACGTTTTCTAAACATTCTTCTTTGGTAATGCTGGTATCAAAATCTGCAGACAAAACAGACCACATAATAATGTTGTAGCCTTTTTTTAGTATTTTTTTAGCTTGTTTCTTTTTTAATTTCCCATAAGGAGGCCTAAATAGTTGCTGTTTTTGACATTTCTGTATTGCGTTTGAAATTTCAGATTCGCACTCTAAAAAATTTTCAACATACTCTTTTTTAGAAGATTTCCAACCACTTAAGTGGTTTTGTGTATGGTTACCAACGGCGTGTTTTTCGGCAATAATTCGCTTAAAAATTTCTGGTTCATTTTTAATGTTTTTACCAATACAAAAAAAAGTAGCTTTTGCCTTGTATTTTTGTAATTCGTCTAAAACAAAGTTGGTAATTTCGGGTGTTGGTCCATCATCAAAAGTTAAATATATTTCTTTTTTTTCTAAAGAAAAACGCCAAATATATTTAGAGAATAATCTCATAATACTATTTGGCGTTCTGGGGAAATATAATTTCAACTTATTTTTTAATTAGCTCTAAATCTTCTGTGCTATCTTCATCTGGCATTAAATATTCAAAACGCCTAATAGTTATCATAAAATCATCTTGAATTTTAGATATAAACTCCTTGTTATTACTACCCTGTTCTACTTGGTCTATTAAGTTTTTAAACATGTATAAAGAGGTGTCTATTTCATCAAAAATAATATCAGAATCTTCTTTATCAAAGGTACTTAACCAAACTAATTTTTCGGTAATTAAGCGTTGTAAG